>Ga0157364_1001850_pt1 | contig 18769 bp, 19 predicted proteins | sample AttsexASBM2_FD_111476 | JGI IMG/M metagenome (GOLD analysis project Ga0157364, IMG submission 111476) | Fungus gardens microbial communities from leaf cutter ant in Ribeirão Preto, State of São Paulo, Brazil - Atta sexdens ASBM2 | ecosystem: Host-associated > Fungi > Mycelium > Unclassified ...
GCACACGCGCGCGCACACACACACACACACACACACACACACACACACACACACACACACACACACACACGCACGCACGCACGCACGCACGCACGCACGCACGCACGCACGCACGCACGCCTAAAATTAAACACGATGTAATAAATATAAGTATCTCTTAGAAAACGACGCTGACTTTTATAACTAATGCGCTTTTATAAGGTGCGCATCACCTTGATGGAAAATTTCTTATATTTACATAGTAATGTACAATATAATGTAATATATGATTTTATACACAATGAAGAATGACGTGATGTTTTCTTCTTCTTTCATGATATTCATTTTATAAATGTTTTTAATGCATCATTTTATGAAGTTTCAAGATTTTCCCTAAACGTTGCTTTGCTGTTTTCATACCCTTCTTCGGTTTCCGTTCTGAAAATTTAAGAATATCCATTTTTCTTCACAATTATTAATCGAGTATAAACTATAAACTACTAATTTTCAAATAAAAAAAGAAATTTATAAATAATCAAAATATTGATACTTTACCAGCTGGAACGGGTGCTGCGAGTTTGGCTTTGACATCTTTAAGTCTGTTGGGACTTGTCAGTATTGACCCGAATCCGGTGGATTTTACATTTTCAGAAGCTGCGGTAGATGCAGTGGTTCCTACTGCAGAGACTACAGGATTCTTTTGCTTCTTTTTATTATATGTACGTTTGTTGGTACCCTATTACATGCACAAAATATAATTTACATTTAATTATTATGAGCTTTTTCTATTACAATAACATAACAAAAATAAAAAAAATTGATGAATACAGGAAGGAAGATATGTAGAGTATCACCAAGAACAGAGAAATTTTTATATTATATTTATAATAATTCAATCTGTAGCTTAATGGTGACAGATTACAATGATGGTCACTACATATGTGCAATGAAAAGAAAGCTAATATTAAATGGTAAAACAAAGATATGAGTTGCAAAATTAAGGATTATAATTAAGAATAAGATTGAAATTATAATATATGTATTGGAAAATTAGAAAAAAAGTACAGAACTACAGAATTTTATATCAAATTGCAGAGATCGAAATATGCCTACCAATTTCTTCTTGGTAACCTTGTCCATGTCGTTATCCAGGTATTCATCCTATGTGAAATGTATATGCAAGAAACACGGAATTATGGTACTTAAGAAAAATTGTAAGTGATCAAACAATTATTATAAATGACAAAAATATGAAAAAGTATTATTACATTAGATTACATTATATATAATAGTATTACATTAGATAGCAATTAGCATAAATATTAATGAGTATTAATTATTAGTCTGGTAATGATTAGAAAGCTTAATGCATTATTTATTTGTATTTTGTGAAACGATAATGTGCGAAATAAAGTAATATTAAATAAAATAATAATTTTCTTACCGATTGTTTTGCTCGTTTCGCCGCAGCCGCTTCCAGACCCTTTTCCACAGATGTTTTCTTTACTCCTTCCCGTGCCGGTCGATTAGTTTTCGGTAAAAGAGGGCCTACTCTAGCTTTCGGATTCCATGCTTCATCGATTTGACTCTTTGCTTTAGGTTTAAAGATATAATCTTCATCATCAGAAGCGTCTAAAGCTGGATAAACTGTGAATAGTACAAATTTAGTAATTGTATCGAGAGAAAACTATACAAGACATTCTGTTTATTATATACATACTAAAATCATCGTCTTGATGAACTTTATCAATATTTTCTATCAATTGATCGTCATCTTCGTCATCATTTTGTTGACTCTTAATAGATTTCTTTGACGATTTCGTAGAACTACTCGTTGTCGAGTAACTTTGCTGGCTGAACGACAACATTCCGGCAATCGCCTCCCGGGTGGACGGTGACGCCCTGTCAGAACTGACCGTTTTCAATTTATAAATACTAAGACATCAAGAAATCAAATTCATTCCTTTGTCGGCATTAAAACTACAAGAAGCTTTAAATAAGCATTAAACAAAATTGAAGATTTGCATGCTCAAAGAAGAATCATATATCTGCATTCATTCTATATTCATTCTATAATTCAATTTCATTCAAATCCGCGATTATTTCAAATAAAACAAAATTTAGACAAGTTTGTAAAGTATAACAATCAAATTACAATAATCAGTTATTTAAAGTTCACTGAAACTTTTCATTAATCACATCTCTGATTAATTAGGAAAATTTCAAGATGCACGATAACAAAATCTGAAACACAAAGATCAGAATTCCACGACGACGAATTAACTTACCCAGTGGGCGGTGGTATATGTTGACTGTATTGTGGAATCGTGGTCGATGGTCTGAAATTATTTTTCGTTACAACCATAATTCAATGCCAACAATATGAATCTGAATTTATACATACGTGACATCGACCCTTGGAGTGTTATTCCCAAGAGTATACGCCGACGCTTTCAACAATTCTTCTATGCCATTCTTCGGCGTGTTGTTTAATACATCGATATCACCATCATAATCGCGCTTGAGTCGTTTCGATCTTGGTGTCCGTTTCCGTTTCTGCGATTCGTCTATCACAAGACCGTAATCGCTCTCGTTGCTACCATCATGAAAATCATACACGGATGATGATTGATTCCACGCCAGCGATTCCTTCGTTGTCTCGAAGGAGCCGGTCATAATATTGCTACCGTAAACGTTTATATTGTCATTTGTACTTCTGACAACCTCATTGTTGCCGAGCTTAAATCTAATTACGGTAGGACTCTGTTTTCCCGGCTTGGATAATTGCCGTTTATTATTGTTTTTTATTACTGCGGGTTTTTCCGTCACGGGCGTTTTAACTAAAGGACACATGATTGGTTTCGGCAATGTAAGCTTTAATGTGAGCGGTTTTGCTGATTGTTGAATCAATGCGGGTTCCATTTTGTTTGTTTCCTTTAACATCATTTTATTTGTTTCTTTTAACATCGACTTATTTGTTTCTTTTAACGTCGCTTTGTTTGTTTCCTTTAACGTGGCTTTATTCGTTTTAAAAACGTTATCGGCCATCTTATCGGCATAATCGAAATCTACGAAATCTTTATTTAATGGCTTTCTCTTTTTTCGTTTACTCTCGCGTTCCGGTTTCGGCGGATTTAGAGATATTAAGTACCGTTCCGCATGCCGTATTTCTTTACTAAGATCCTTCAATAATTTCTGACTATTTATTGTGTGTGGTATCTGACCACGACTAATCATGCTGTACTGGAATTAAATACATTAACTTTTATTTTAGGAATGTATATATTTTTAAATTAGAATCGCGCGTATATAACCATTCTAAACTTACATCTTTATCTGTATTCCATTGTTTGAGGATCCCAAGCAATGCCTTCACGCCTTGTAAAAAATACGGCGGACATTTCTTCCCCTCGTTATTCAATTCTTTCAATTCTTTTAACAATTTCTTCGCCGCGAACCAATTAATTGTCTCAAATCCAGGATATTGAAATTTTGCTGGAGTCTTCATCTTTCTCTCTAATTCATATATTCTAAATAAAAGGGCATAAATATTATAAAATGAACAATGAATTCCTTAATTGCTTTACAATTATTTTACAATTAGGATTTCTCTACTTACTGTATTTGCATTTGAATGTTAAGACTGTGTACAAAATTTCCACCGAAAACTAAAGAATCCACCGGTGTAAGCACCGCGTGTATCCAACCTGTAGGGATCATCATCGTCTGACCCTGCTTAAGCACACACTTGTAACACGCATCGGCCTGATCCCCAAAGAAAGTTTCGCTTTGCGTTGAACTACACATCCATTGCTGATACAACTGTAAATTCGCCGGCGTCGGTTTGACGAGATAAAACACTTTTTCGCCGCGCAACACGTGATACCACACAGATGTACCGCCGAAATCAATATGAAAATCTGTGAAACTATCTTTGACCCCCATTAGGCAATACTTTTGTACTTCCGGTCGTTTTATATCATTATCCTCAGGCCAATCGCGGGGCCATGCTGAATTAGCCCAGTCGAGTTTTCGTGCAACGTATGGGGCTTCAACCAATGGCGAGAGGCTGCAATTGTTTTGTTTATCAATTTATCAAATATATATCTTAAAACAATTTGCAAAACCATATATAGTAAGTAAGTAATCAACGAATATTGATATACCCAGTATTAGTAAATTCAAGACTTATGACATTAAATACTCTTATTCGGGAAGGGGCATTGTAATATTCTACAAACTCTCTTAATTTCATACGTAGATTACTTTGGCTTGTAACATCAATTACATCTATATCTCGATCACCACCTGAAAATAATATGTGTTATAAAAGTTTATAAAATACACAATTATATAAAAAAAAAATTAATGTATAAAAAATATAAAATAACAAATTTATTATGAAAAATAATTAATTATAAGGCATCAATTATTATTCCAAGATATTTTTATATTTATCTTACCTATGTAAGTTTCAACATCGCAAACATTAAAGGTCGAAGATGGTACAGTCATATCAAGTCCATCTTTCCCATCAATAATAATAGGAGTTTCAAAGCCATTATTTTGTAAATACTGAATAGTCAATTGGTGACCTTTCACATGTTTCACAACCTCGTCGGCTTTGGGAAAGTGTCTCGACTTCAGCTCTCGTATGAATACTACAGTTCCAGTTTGAACTGGCTTTACATTTGCGTCGAGTTCAGTATAATCATGTCTATGATAATTTGTTCTAATTTTCACTGTAAAGCAGAATAAACATTAAAGACAACAAATTTCATACATATACTCTCTAAATACATATACTCTCTTCATACATATACTCTCTAAATTCTTTGGAGTGGAATCTCATTCTAAAAAATAAAAATTGAATTGGGTTTGAAGGAGATTTAATTTTCTACCTTTACGAGCAATATTTTATTCTTCAGAATGACAATTTACTCTAAAAGTTTTAGAGAATGTAAATATATATATAAAATACTGAATAAAAAACAACACTCTTACAAAGTGAAGGGCCACACATGGGCTCGCATCGTGGACAGTGGTACTTGTCAAGATCTATAGTCACATATTCCTTCAAATTCACGCATCTGAAACAAAACAATAACATAACACTTGATTATTAATAGAAGAAAAAGTGTTAATTGCAACATACAATGCAAAGGTCTAAAAATCGTAAGTGCACACAGATCGGTGTTTTAAACGAGCGGAGCAAGTCCTGTCGGTTCGATCGTTCTCGCTACATCGCATATGCGTTAACAAACGCTGAGCTACGAAGTGACGCGCGTACAGGTTATGTTAACGTCAACAAAAACAGAATCCGCAACGCGACACCCTCGAGACCATGTCAAGTTGACCATTATGAGCGGATCGAGCGGACGCTCGCGGACGCGCGAGTGATTCCGCATGGGAAATCTATCGGGCCGTTCGTGGAAAATCGCGGGAGAACTGATGTCGCTCTCCAAGCGCGCGCCTCGACGCATATCTCGACGTGCACGCGAACGCTTACCCGCCATGGTACCACTCCTTGCACACGTCGCATTGTATCATAAACTGTTGGGGTAACGAACGGCCGCAAAAGCAGTACGAGTCTGACGTCTCCATTTCCTCGATTTCCTCGATTTCCTCGTCGGTCACCAGCATCGAGTACATCTCCCGTGGCAAGTCGATTCCGTCGACAACGGAGGTGGCATGGTACGAGCGAACGGCGTCGGGGCGTCGCGTCGCGCAAAAAGAAATGGCGCCCGCTAGAAAATCGAGCCAATCGCTGTTTTACACCAAATGTGGGCGCGAAGTTGAAACGCGAGATTCGTTGGTTTATCACGTCCTAAATTTCTTTTTTGTAACTGAATTTTTTGCATTATTGGCCCTTCTTCTTTTTATTTTTAACATCTAATTATACGTTTATTTGATTTTAAGTGTAGAAAGCGTAACACAGAGTGCAGCAATGAAGAGTTTGCTGTCTAGGAAATTATCGGGAACTTGCTGCCTGGTAACACTTGTTCTTAAGCTCTGTTTATAATCGACGAAATTCATAGAAATCACGGAATAAGAAAAATACACTGGAAGAGTACAAAGTAGTGAAACTGCGTGGCTTTGTTAAATGTGCAAAGCTCTGTGATAATAACATAGATATACGTATACATTAAAACAATCATTGATATATTTATTTTATCAATGAAGATTTGCAACGAACAAGCAAAGAAAAAAGCAGTTAAATTAAAATCACAAAAAATAAAAAAGTAAGCGAAATAATTCGAGATTGAACGTAGCTTCATCGTTTATGTTATTCATGTGACTCGAAGCGACTACGACGCAATTCCGATTAATTAATTCATAAAATTATTTAAAACAAAATTTCTATGTAAAATTTTTATTTTTAATTTCGGATTATATAATATTATATTTGTTAATATTATATTTGTAATCTAATCTTTTTTTATATGTTAAGTAACAAATGTATGTTAAATAACTAATGATTAATTACAAACAAAACAGATGTTAGTAAATTGTTGATGAAGTTAATCGGAATTTTATTGGAGTCGTGATAAAATTTATGATATTGCATGAAATGTTGCATATTGTTTCATTTTTATTACGTTTGTGATTCTAGAAAAAAATTGCGAGGAAAATCGAGAAAACGCATGAAAAAAATGCATGCCACTCTTAAGAACAGCCACAAAAACACCACTGTAAATTTGATAGATGATGCCTGTGCTAGTGACATGCAGAATATTTTTTCATTAGACGAGCCAGTAGATATTTCCGTACAGAGAAGAGCCGCACAGATCAGTCTTAAACATAAAATAAAATGCTCTGACAATAAAGGAAGTAGTAACGAAACATCTGAGACTCAATGTAAGAAATGCAGAGAGAATTAATTTTTTTTATTTACATCATCGCTAATAATTCGTTCTCATATGAAATTAGGATATCTTTTGTTAATGTCCTTAATTTTGCAATTATTTGAATTTTAGATTTCACAATTGATTCCGAAGAATCGGGTAATCTAGAACAACAGACAATTGGAGAAATAGATACTTGGCAATTGGATTCTGAGAATAAGATAGAGAGTAAGCAAAAGGATACGGATGACGATTTGACTCATATTGCTTTCAATGAGAAAAGAAATTTAGGTGCACCCTTTGTGGTCAATGCACTGGCGGATGGTATCACTTCAATAAACCTGCCAAAGATATTTGAACCTGAACAAATGATGACAAAATTAGATAAGGAAATGATTTGCGATGATACTCTTGAAAAGATAAATTCATTGATCAATATGGATAGAGTCATTATGACAGATGCCAAATCTGGAAAGTCTAAGTACAACGACCATATAGAAATTAAACATTTAGAACTGACATCACCTGTGCTATCGAGTATAACTAAAAATGATGAAAGTGAAGATGCTAACAGATTAAAAGCCGCTAGTGTCAATAATACAAGCAATCCTATTCGAAATCGTTGTATGCGCAAAAAACACATTAAAAACAACAATTCTCAGTATATAGATCATAATAGTTCTACAGAAACATCGAGTCCAAGACGCAAAAATGTTAATTCACATCAACATATGGATGAGAAAGCACCAAAAATTTATTGCCTAAGAAATCTAGTTATCGTCATAATGAAAAGCGGGAATAGATTCTGTTTCACTGGCAAGCTATTAGTAAAAGTGTTGTACGGTGCTGTGAAAATTTACGGTTCCGTGTTAAACAAGTCGATTAATAACACAGAAATATACTCTCCACGTGGATACAGCAATGTCGTCATAGAAACTAGCGAAGAATTCCCGAAAGACAGTGTCGAAGATGTGTGGACAGCGCTTGCTGTAAAAGGTATCACTCGAGACTCTGAGAGCAAATTACAGATTGACGTTGACAACGTCCAACCAGGAATGGCTGTTCTCATACTGCAGAATTTCGAAAACAATTTGACACTCTTCTTGAAAACCTACTTCACATACTTCAAATTGTTCCCAAATGTAAAGAATCCTCACTATTTTTCATGGACAGACCCCAAACGAGCTGAGATAATATTACAAGCGACACTGCGCCTCGAGCAATACAATTTTAATTATAGACAGTTGATCGTTGATTCCTGTATCACCAAGGACATTGCGGAGAGGATGTTGAATCGCTGGCGCGCGAATGAATGGTCTTGCACGCTAATCGCTGGTGGTAAAAGCGTCGGCAAATCCACTAGTATGCGATATTTGATCAACAGTCTGTTGGGCACGTCGAAGAAAGTAGTTTTGATAGATGTAGATCCCGGACAGGCGGAATGCACACCGCCCGGATGTATCTCATACAGTTTGATCGAGGAGCCGTTGATGGGACCGAATTTCACGCATTTAAAAGCACCAGTTTACCAGCTGTTCATTGATAACGTAGACGTTAGCCGATGTGTTACGCGTTACCTAGAGGGTATTAAGATGTTGATCGAAAAATTGAAGGAGTGTCCCATCCTGTCTCGTTTACCTATTGTTGTGAACACAATGGGTTTTACAAAAAGTCTTGGTTGGAACATTATAATTTTCACGATAAAACTAATCAGCCCCTCAATCATCCTACAGATTATGTCGTCAAAAAAGAAGAATAATTATAACGACGTTCTTAGTGCAGCAGTTATAAATAATCAGGTAATACATAACTTTTGTGATAATAAAGTATGTATTGTTGAACAATCGATTCCTGAGAAAGACGTTTAACAGAAATGTTCGTGGACATTCTGCGATGAGACATTCATCGATTGGAACAGACCGTGTGAACACGATTTGTGCCTAATCTATTCCCAGGCGGAGGTTGCAGCGCGAAACGAGTTAAACATAACATCATATCAAGGACGTGAACTCGTGATGTTATCTTATCTCAGCAATATTGTGCACGACAAAAATGATTTTCCGTAAATAACTATATACATTGTTTCATGTTTTATTTTAAAAAACCCATAATTTTAATTTCAATGCTTGTTATTTCAGCCAGTACAACACAGAACTTTCATTTAATATTAACGAAGCAGTGCCGTATACGTCAGTATCTTGTATCTTATTGGTATATAAATGTTAAATAATGATAGACGTATGTGAATATCTTGATATGTATTTATAGGGCACCCTTTTCTTCCTTGTGCATTATACCACAACGATTATTCGGAGTACCTGCATCACGAGCTTTAAATGTCATAAATGGTAACATTGTAGCGTTATGCGGTATAGATTTAACGGAAAACTCTCCAAAAAAGTCCACAAATATTTCCAATCTTCAAGTATTGACGCAAAGATCTCCTTTATGTACATGCTACGGATTCGGTAAGTAATGATACTTTTGCGTGAACTTCTATTTTAACAAATATTTTCGAATATTTTTAAAATAAATATATAGAAAAAATATAATATTATAATATATAGAGAAAATATTATAATATTTGTATATATTCATATATACGATGTATATTTAAAAAAATATTATGAATATATCCTGTATTATTGTATAGGCATAGTTCGAGGTGTCGATATGGAACGACAAGAAGTATTTATAATTACTCCGTTATCGATATCAATCATGCAGCACGTTAATTGCTTGGCAGGCTGTATTCCTGTTCCTCCAGTATTATTGCAATTACATCAAGGTGCTCCTTATGTTGGTGGAAACGCAGAATTACCAACGAGTCGTGAACCTCGCAGAGGGTATTTCAGAATGAAATATCAAAATAAAAATGAGTCGAGTAAATCATAATGAATCATATTACGTGTGCTGATATATTCTTTGTTAAATGCTTGTCAGAACGTTTAACGTTTTATGTTTAAGAACGTAAAACAAAGTAAAATTTTCAAAAAATCAAAAAAATTTGTTTATTTTTTTTTTTCATCAACATGCTTAGATGCATATACGCAAAATATATATAATAATGAATGCGAGTGGTGACGAAGGAAGAATCCAATTCAGGAAGGATATGAATGCAATACATGATGTTACAGCTGTTATGACGATTCATTTTACAGTCTTGGAATAGATTCTCTATGATAAACTAACAAATTCGATATATTTCTATTAAATAATCAATACTGAAACTTTAAACGTGTTTTTTTTTCAAAATTACTATTTTTCAAGTAGCGTCTATAACTCGAACGGTCAATTTTCGACCGATTGGCCACAGTTTGAACAGTAACTTCACAAAATGAATAGTTTCAGTTAAGCAGGATTTTTTTAACAGCTGCCATTTTATAAAAAAATAATAAAGAATTATTTTAAAAACTCGCTACGCTTAACTGAAACTACACTCATATAGATTCGAAAATTTTATTTCAGATAATTACAACTTGTGTTCTCTATGCTGATGGATCATGTTTTTTAAACACAGAAGTTTACAATGTTGTGCAACATCGCCATATATTTATATTTTGACAGTACAAAAATTCTTAAAATGTTTTCAAAGTATGCACAATTAATGTACCAATTCATATTTTTTATTTTAGAAAAAATTGGTAAAGAGAAGTCTTTTTTTAAGATCTTTACTCTGTTTTATTCTCTTAAATGAAACAAGAGTATGTCAGAAATTATATCTTTTAGACAATATTTTATTTTGTACAATTGATGATTGTATTATTCCATTTCAACTGGTAAAGGAAATAATGACATATTTCTGTATATTGATTTATGTCGTTTCAGAATAATTTTCTTGGAAAGAGATAAAATATAAACATATATTTTCAGTGTATATGTATGTGTGTATACAGGATATGATTGTTAATTGTATGTCTATGCTTCATTCAAAAAAGTGAATATAGCGCTCAAAAGAAGCAAAAGATATTACAATTAATAAGGACCAAATAATCTATTATCTTTTCCTTGTTTTAATCACTAGAATGTTGACGCAACGAAAAATAAAATAGTACATAATATATAATGATGAATATTGACATATATTAAGATCATGTTGTATATATAAAAAATTGTGATATACAATTTAATATACAGGATGTCCCAAAAAGATCGGGATCCCTGAATATTTCAGAAAACGTAATTTCTGCTGTAAAGTGTTTCAGTCGTTTCAGACAAAAGTTGTAGAATTTAAAAAGATTTATTACTTATCAGTTTGATCTTGGATGGCAGTGTTAAAGTTAAACTGATAAGATTAGTAAATAGATCTTTTTAAATCCTACAACTTTTATCTGGAATACTTTTCTACACTCTGTATATATAAATATTCATTATAATCAATTATTGAACATCAAGCAATTAGGGATGCATCGATTATTCGAAAAATATCCGATATCTGGATAACCGGCAATATATCTGGTTGAAATTTTATTTTGATAGTGTGCGTTAATGCAGAATTTTATTCTTTTTAGCTAAATTTCTTGCACAGTTCATTTCTCTTTCATCTTTTTCTTTTAACATTGGAAAGAAAACAGAGTTGGTGTCTTTAGATTATCTTAAGATTAATGTCTTTTTTTATGAATAAAACATATTGTTTTTTCTTAAATATGTTTTTATTTCTTTAAATATGCTTTAAATAGTATTATAAAAAAACACATTAAAAACTTGTTTTTTACCAACCCTGAGATAAAGAAAATTATTATCTATTTTTCTCTTATTGTCCCTTTTTTATGAAACCATTTTCCAGACATGTCTGGCAAAATATTCGATTGAATAATTCCTACCGGATTCCTACCGGATATCCGAAAACAATGACACCAGATATTCGATACTCGATAATTTTATGAATCGGTGCATTCCTACAAGAAACATTTTATACATTATTTTTATAAGAAATACAAAATTTAGGTATAATATATATAATTGCAGTCATAAATTAACCTGATAATAGCATGAGATAAAAAATCATTACTTAATTATGTGCTTAATTATGTACTATTCGACAATGATAAAAAAAACTTTGCTGGATCAAAATTTTCGTTAAAAGTATCTATTGCAATACGGAGGTAATTCAATTATCTTCTTTAAGAAACAGACTTTTTGCTTGTCTCATCTTCATTGCACTTAAAATATAAGCATAAAGGTCGTAATATGGCAATAAGTGTTTGTACGCTCCAAGACTTTCCGAGTATTTTCTGTCGATTTGTGGCTGATAAATTCTTCACGTCCGTATAATGTCGTGGAAAGCCAAAAATTTCTTCGAGTTCAGTAATCCATATCGTATCAGTTTTGCCTTTCATTATAATTGGTTTTAATTCTGCTTTTCCTAAAATAAAAATAGAAATTAAGTATACATCGCTTTCAATAAAAATATCTGTGAAATGTTTTTATTATAGATATTTTTATACCTTGTAATAAAGAACCCGTTCTACCCGTAACTGTATGAAGTTTCTTGCAAAGAGCCTTTCGGTTCAAATTTGGAGTAAGCTTATCCTGAACATCTTGTCGGCTTTCAAATAGCGGCATATATGGATTAAAGGGAAGATTATGCCAGTAAAGTCTCAATCTATGTTGAGGTGAAAAATCCGCCGAATCTATGACATCAGGTTCTCGTCCTAAATTTCTACAATAATTAATGTAATAGGTTAATATCGTAATTATAATATTACCTGTTGAATTATAAGTTAACAAATTATAGTAAGTATTTTAATTTACTTGTTAATTTCTAATCTATACTCGGTTGGCATAGAAGCGACATTCTCAAATAACCAAAACATATGTCGACCTTTGTTAGCTTTTTCTACTAGTTTTTTAATTCGGCAGTACTCGAAAAAGAGAATGCCTGTCCCCTTTGGATCTATTACATTGGATTATAAAAATAGATTAAAATCATTATAAAAGCTTTTAACAGATACATATTAATTGCAGATTAGTACCGTGAAGACCTAATCGTGCCGGATTGACCAGACTTAAATCGTTGCATGGTGACCCACCAATTAGTAAATCAATCGGCGCAATTTCTTGAATTTTTTCCTTTGTTATACCTCTTACATCTCCTAGATAAGTAATACGATCACCAAAATGAGCAGAACTAATCGTTAAGGCATTTACATCAATTTCACTAGCGTAATAAACTTCCACAACGAGCCACAATTTTTGAAGCACCAAAAAACCTATCATGCATTTAACAGAAAAAAAAATATGTATATATATATATATATATATATATGCATCATATAAAATTATATCTTTCGAGTGTGAACTTGCAATAATTTAATGCAAACATTTAAAAAAGTATGATTGTAAATTAAATGCAAATTTATCTTACCAGTGCTCAAGCCATCAAAAAGAGACAACACACGTACAGCTTTATTCTGTTTTTTCAAATTTGCAATATCTACATCATTTGTGAAATTAGGAGTTGTACGGAACATTTTTGTAAAATGCTCTTTCCAATTTAACCGTGGACGCAATATCAAATCTTTGGGCTGTTTAGTTTTGTCTCTGCAGAGAAAACATTCCCATGGATCTTCCAACAACATGTCATCAAATGTTTTTGGACATATCAAAAATTTCAAACAAGCTGTACAATAAACACTGAAATGAATAATGCGTTAAATAATTATACTCTGAAGCGACAGAAATCTATTTTAAATGCGAATAAACCAACCGTGGACAATCTTCTGAATCACAAATAAGAACAGTTCCGGTGTTGGCACAAATTGTACAATAAAACTGAAATCAAAAATGAAACAAAGCGACAATCAATATTTTAATTTCTTTAAATATCGTCGGAACTGCTGAATACTTACGCACTTGCCATCGTTCCCATGCACAAACATACACGGTTTAAATTCATCCTAGAAAAAAAAACAGGCAAATGTTTATGCAATAAATAGCCATGATGATCATTATTTTTCTACTACTATTACTGCTATAATTTATGAAAGAACGTGTTTTATTTCATACCGAGCATTCTTTACATAAGGATCCTACAAAGAACGGATGCTCCTCCTTTTTGCCTTTAGGAACTTTCAAACATTTTAAGCATAAATTTTCCAAATCACAGTCTCCTGATACTATGCGACGAAAATCATCTATAGTTAATAAAAAAAATTACAAATAAAAAATTGATGTTAAAAAGTACCAATTTGTGCTTTACACATATTGCACAATTCAACTTACTACTCGCTTTTATGTCACGCTTTCGTTCAGCACCTATATCCGACTTGAATTTGAATTCGTTGATTTTTTTTACCATCTCCTTGGAATATTTATCATATATTCTGTTAGAGTCTGAAACTTGTAATTGGTTAGACGGTATGTGAATATTATTTGAAAAATATTCAAAGACATTATCTAAAGTCCAGTTATCCGTGTCGCATCCTAATCGTGAGCAATAATCCTAAAAAGTCAGATTCAAATGTCGTGAAAGTTTTTGAAATTTCTTACAAGAAAATATTCATACATGTAATACATTCAAATCGTACATTCAAATAAACCATTTATAATATTATCTTAAATAAATAATTCTTTAAATTTTTTACCTTGGAGGCTTGAAGTACGCCTTCAAGATATGGTAGTCTGTTTGTATTCTGAATGTACTCTCGCATCTTTTCTATTCCTTTATGAAATTTCAAAAATTCGAGATGACGCACCTATTAAATACAAAATATTAAAATAATAATTTATTTATTATATAAATTTATATTTATTATATAAAAATAGAAAACGGAACATCTGCTGTGCAAATGTTTTCATTTTTTGGAAATTGATATCAAAACTAGTCACCTCCGAAACTTGATAATCCCCATACCACATAATCCATTGACAACCAAAACTCGGTTCTTTTAAACAGCAGTCGCGATAATCAATAATCATTGCTGAAAAAAAATGTGAAATATTCTTCATACTTAGGAGGAAGGATTAAGCGAACATTAATAAAAAAAAAAAAAAGTAAGAGTAAATGCGCTTATACCGGGCCACCAGCAATGTCCAGGGATTTTTGCCCAGGCTATCACACCAGGCTGTTGGCTTTGTAAACATAAGCGCTCATCATCGATTTGTTCCCAGCTTGTATTTACATTTTTATTTTTTTCCGTATTCTGCTTTTTTGGTGGCGGCTCTGGTGAACCTACAGAGGATATTAAATTAGCGTTTCAAACAGTATACAAAAATTCTAAATCTAAAAAAGACATACTTTTTCGACGTGACATAAATTTCTTAGTAGCTTTGGAATTTTTTTCCTTCAGGCCATCTAATTTTTCTTGTATGTTTTCCGGGTACGGATGAAACGTTAGATCATCCACTGTCGTATCAAATAACTTTTGCTTTTATTTGCAACGATTATGAAAGATAATTCGTAGGATCTTATGACTTACGTGTCTCCAAATTAGCTATGTTTCGTCGTATCCAATAATAATAAGGCTTTGTCAGAGTACAGTTGAAACGTTGGCGTAGTATCTAAAATAATCGTAACGGCACATCGCATTTTTGGAAGTAATTCCTTATATAATTCTTATTGTCTTTAATTTTATTCTCGAAGAGATATCAAAGAACCTGTATAGTCGCGTCAATGGCACGCGAACGAATATTTTTACGAGACGGTTGCGACAATCGCTCCTCCAAGTTCCTCGAGAAAGGTTGTATCTGTGTTTCTGGTTTAAGCTGAAATCATAATTACGTTTCATTATTCTTTTCCATCAATGAAAAGATTTCTATACTAGACATAGCTAATTTACCAACGATATTTGCGATTCTCCGATCCAAAAAACCCATAACTTGTCAGGTTCAGGAGCCATTCCTACATGTTCGGCATCGACGATTAGTGCTGCAATGTTACATTTTGAATTAAAAAAAAAACGATATTCCTTTAAGATAAAATAAGATAAGCATTTAATATATAGTTGCGCGATAAAAACGATATTTCTAATTAGCTAAAAACATTAATAATGTTAATTTTTATAGTTAATTTTTACAATGAAATCTGTACTCGCAATGCGAGCTACATTTTGCATGCAATATGTTCGTATGAGACACTTTGTAATCATTATCTCTAATATATTTACCTGGCCACCATCCTGAAAAGAATCCCCATACTAGTTTACCGGGATGATTCTCGTTAATATTTTTAGTCTTTACTAGAGCCCTGGTTACTCTACGCGGACCACTTTCGCTTTTTTTATCATTATCATGCTTCAAATTGTTACCTTTGTTACGTGAGCATTGTCGCATTACATTTACTTTGCTACTAATTTTCATGTTTTTTGCTGTATCTTGATCCTATTATTATTACACATTCAAATATATATTATATACTATATATTATTTATATATTATTATGTTAACATATATTATAGATTGTATAATGCTTTCATGTGATTTTTTTTAAAACGTACTGATTGCATTTATTCTTTCAAAACTATAAATTGTAACTTACAAAATTAAATAAGAAAATTTCCAAAACTTATTTCGAAAAATGAATTATTTAAAAAAAAATGTATTGGATAATAAAATATAAATAATGTTGAGAATTATTATACATAAAAGTATGTTTTTATATACCTATTCTCTACTCTTTATTCTTCTTACATTGAAAAAACTTTATGGAATTTTCACAAACAAATTTAACGAGTCAATTTCATAAACAATTCTATTAACGAATACATAAATAATAGTTTACCTTGGAATCATCATCCTCATCTTTGACAAAATTACCGTCCGAAGCCGATCTCCTAATTGTTCTATTTTTATTTGTATATGTGATTATAGCTTCGTCACGTTGGCCCATGAATTTTATGTCCTCCATAGCTTCATTCGAATTATCAAAAGAATTTATTTTCGTCAGGAAAGTATCTGACTTTTCGTGATACTTCAAACATGCATTATTCAACGTTTCATCTTTGTCATCACATTTTTCATCTTTTATAGAATCGTCACTAACAATCTTCATAGCCAATAGCATCGCGCTATCAACAACTTCGTTACCGCATTCTTCAGTTGAAGATTCTAAGGTCGATCGACGCCAAGATGAGTGGATTCTATCGTCGTTGTCGCTGCTGTCCTCCGATTTCCAGATCTCCTCCATGTTTATTTTCAAGGATGGTGCCGATCGCGGAGTATCGAAATCGACACAATCGTGAAAGACGCTTCGATAAGCCGTCTCCGTATTTTCGTCTTGTTTACAATCAATCGAATATCTGTATCTCTTCTTGCGCCGCCTGCCAACCGGATTAACATTTATTAATGATTCCTCAACATTTGTTGATTGTTCAAATTTCTGAGATGATAAATCCTGATTTTTAGATTCGTTCTTATCTACCCACTCGTATTCCATGGAAACGTCTTGATTGGAATCCTTATGATTCGACTTCTCGAGCATATCTCTTCCATTTTTGGAAATCGTTTCCTCAATATTTTTGTCATCCTTCGCAATTTTCGTGCTTATACACTCTTGAATATCTCGCATAATTGCGGCGGCTGTATCCTTCGGATTTCTCTTGCACGGACAGGTAGTATTTGTAAAATTGCGAGAACGCCGTCGGCGCATTTTACAATTGCAACATTTCTGTACAATTTCTTCCGCGACATCACGCGTGTTAGTAGTGACGTCATCTTTTAAATCCGATTTACTTTTTGAAGAATTTTTCTCCGAATTGTGGGAAATTCGCCGCCGATTATGATTATTATGCGCCGCAGAATTGCGAGTATTTCTTTTCTGTTCCATCGATTTGTTTCTCTTTCTCTTCGACATCACAGAATGAGCATTACCGTTTTCCAACTCGGATTTCTTCTTTCTCAATAACATTCCTCTGGTTTTACGTGAAACGTTTTCATTCTCAAGACTCTTGCGTGTCGCACGTCGTTCCGAAAATTTCGCAAACTTGACGAGCAAAGGCTCGTCATCATCCTTAGAAGGATCAGCAATCGACGTTACATCCTCCGAAGTATCGAGATCATTATTCTCGATGCTATCATCGATTCGCAAGACGTTCATGAAATAATCAGGATATTCGGATAACTCCTCCCGATTTTGCGAGTCTTCCTTCGCATGACTTTGCGAGTAGAATTTGGAGTATCCGGAGCCAGAATAATCAACCGGAGCGATCTCCGAGCTCGTTTGACTAATTACTTCTTCTTCGTCTTCGCTCGATTCGGAACTTTCGGACAAACGCTCGTCTTCATTGCGGAGAGCGCGAGATCGCGTGGACGAAGAGTTCTCCCTCGCCGATAATCTTGCCGACCGATCATGAGATACGTTCAAATTTTCTCGCTCGGATCCTTGCAGCGGCAATGAGGTTTCATTCTCGATCGCAAGATTCACTATTGCGTCATTGATTTTCGAATATACGGTCCTCGGTTTCTTATACCGTTTCAATGATAATCTTACTTTTCTCCTTCGCTTCCTTTGGGCGGGTTTCGTACTAGTGATCTGCTTAATTTGTGTCGGGTCGATGAACGGCCATGAGTTACCGAAGATATTCGCGGACTTGGTAGCGTCATCTTCGTGATCGTTCCTTTCGAAATCAGAAGATTTCCCTGCGTCCTCGGTGGTAGACGGAAAGTCCAACTCAGAACAACTCGCGATGACGACTTCTTTGAGGGAAGATTCACGAAGTAAACCCAAGTCTAAGGCACAGGATAAGGCCCAAACGTTCGCTATCATGGATAAATTGGATGACTTTTTCTTAGGTTGATCCGGCTTTTGCTTTGGTTCCTACAAGTAAAAATTAAAAATTTTTCAATCTAAAAAGATAAGTAACCTGGATTTATTTTTGTATCTATTTTATGATTCATAATTTTAATTATTCATAATATTAAGATATAATAATAACATCAAGAATCTTCCATAATCTCTTATTATTAAAAAGTACAAATTATAAGTAAATTGTAATTTTCTAAAATAA
>Ga0157364_1001851_pt1 | contig 18769 bp, 7 predicted proteins | sample AttsexASBM2_FD_111476 | JGI IMG/M metagenome (GOLD analysis project Ga0157364, IMG submission 111476) | Fungus gardens microbial communities from leaf cutter ant in Ribeirão Preto, State of São Paulo, Brazil - Atta sexdens ASBM2 | ecosystem: Host-associated > Fungi > Mycelium > Unclassified ...
AAAATCAAATATAAAATAATAGTACGTACAATCTACTATCTAGTTAAAAAATTTAAAAAGATTTACATATTTTTTAAAAAGTTTATTAATATCAGCACTTAAGTATATTGATTCAATGGTGACACGGTTTGAGGAACCGAACGATCGCTCAATAAAGTATTAGAAGTCAGTCCAGGAGCTTGCACGCTCGCGGGGATTATAAATCGAGACTCGATAATGATGCGTAATAGATGGTTTCCCCGCTTTCGAGCGGCCGAGTCTGCAAAAGTCGAGGAACATGGCATAGCGATTATTCATGCTTACCACCTTTCTGGACGTTTCGCGAATTAAGTCCTTCGACGTGCCGTGAATCTCGAAGCTGCCCGAGCTCACATCACGCTAAGATTACGGTGCCATTTGATCTTGAAAAATAGCGGGTCAAGAAAAGTCTTAAGACGAAAATCAAAGTTTTATTTCCACTTTTTAATTATCTCGAATGAATGAATGCGCGATAACAAATAGGATTGTTCTCGATATATGCATATCTTGTTTATAAACGTAAAAAATATAAATGAGAATTAAGTAATTTAAAATGTGTAATTTAAAATGTGATGTTGATAAAACATGTAAAAATTTCAAATGCGTAATAATTTACGTAATTTACATTTATATATGCACACGCATATTTACTCTGGAATGCATAAAATTAAAAATTTTAAAAACCTCATAAATACAAACATAAATATAAACGTTCAATTTTAGAGATACTTTAGAAATATAATAAAAAAGATATAAAGTATCTCTCTCGTATGTTTATTTTCTTCTCTGAATGAATTTTAATAAGATACCTTATAAACCGATGTGATTTATTGATTTTGTCAGAAGAGTAAATAACTGAACTTACTTTACTATGAAAATTGACAACGCGAATGATGTTTTTAATGTTAGCTTTTAATATCTTGACAGATGGACAGACGCAAGTATTTAATTTATTATAAAATATTTAACATTTTATTGCGGCGTTATCTGCACTGCGGCAGGTGAAATACTGTGTCGTCCAATTAAAACCGCGCTTAAAAGTTTCTCATCGATCTAGCATTTCAGGCTACGTCGGGCGATCACAGGTCTATCGATCCATTAATCCTGCCAGCTTCTAGTCAGGATAACATCGGATTTTCGTGGTGGCATGGCGGATGGAAAGTTTCTTCGCCGGTATATTTTGCGCAGAGTGTCTGCCTTTGATGCGGCAGAGCGCGCGTCGCGTAATTCATGAATAAATAAGAAACAACTTTTGAAACAAGCTGACTGAAAGGCGCATGGAGGATGACGACGGCGATGATGATGTAGTAAGGGTAAAAGAATCCCGGAAATTCAACGACTCCTGTTGCCGCCTTGCTTCCTGTGTGACCCGCAGATTCTTTTTATTTTCTGGCTTTCTTCTGTGCACCCACTCTGACCTTTCCGCCTAGTACCACCTTCATCTCTTGGCTAGGCTCGCTCGCTCATGATTCCCCAAGAGGATAGCTTCGAAATTTTCATATATTATGCAAATATCGTTCTCTTTAGCCCGATATCTTTTTATTTCATTTATTCATTCTGCTCCCCATTGTTTCATTTAGCATTGCATCACTTATATTAGTTATTATATAATACTTCATTCAAATCTTCTTGTAGTATTGTGCCAATTTGTTATATAAACTATTACATTTATCTTAAAATAATTGTAATAATTGTAATAATATTTATATTTTTGCTTCAAAATAAAAAATTCTTATGCGATATATACTCACATGTACGTAAAAATATGTTCTTACACAAAAAAATTAAAATTAAAAATTCGATCTTATCAAAATTTAAAAAAAGGTAGAAATCTTCAATTCTGCTTGAAATTTAAACTTAGAGTCTAAAATTTTTTCTTTAATATACGTTTTTACTAGAAATTTTTATTACAATACAATCTTTCTTGCTAGATTATTACAATTTAAAATAATCAACAATACGTTTCATTCTTTTTACGAGAAACGTAAACGTGCTTCTAATATTGATAATATTCCCGTTAATTGATAATATTCCCGTTCAAAATTAATATTAGAAATTTTGAATTTTGAGGACATCCAATATTGATAAATTCTTCATAATTAGAAACTTACATGGTTTTTCTAAAATAGTTTATTATGGGACAGAACAAAATATTGTTTTCTATAAACATGCTCTGACAATATTCATGCGATTAATCATTGAACCAATATCTTTTTTTCTTAGACATTCTCAAATATCTCGGAAACCGCTAACCTAACACGAAATCTCGTTATTCCAATAAAGTCGCATTACTCGAGTCGTGTTCATCTTTTTCCAAGGAAATCAATTTCCGCGAATACGACAAGGGACGCTAGCTACATTTAAATCCTTATCCGTATTTGTTAGCAAACTCGACCGTAACTTTCTTCGATATAACCTCGGTCGCCGACTCAAGTATATAATTCACTTCGAAATGTTCCTCGTTTATTTATTATCTCGTTTTCCTCGTCGATGAGATGCGAGATTCTTCTTACTTTTTGTCTAAGCCGCGGTCTTTATATTTTTCAATCGAGCTCTCGTAGCGTAAAATTAAAAATGGTACTGCACGCCCCGATATCATTTTTCCATTTAGTGCATTTGTTATTAATTTCGTTCTTGCTTTGCACTTTCTTTTCCTTTCTCAGCCACGAGGAAATATTTCGCGGTTGTAGCGTGTACGCGCGCGTCCGCTAAATCATTTAAGCATTTTAATGGAAAAAGTACCGGTCAGCCGTTTTTCCAAGCACGTCCATAATTCACTGACGCGATCAGAAATTTATATTTCATTGCGGAACGGATCTAACTCTTCCACCATAACGCTTTTGCAATCGTGGAATAGAAATGTAATTGAATCATATTTTTTTGAAACCTATAGAGAACATATGTATCTGAAAGATATTTAAAATGATGATTTTGATGAGACAATTAGTTTTTAATTTCAATAACATAATTAATTATAAGATATTTACTGTTTCATAAAGCATATTTATAAAAAGTATTAATTTATAAAAAAAATACCTTTTTATAAAAAAAGAGATAAAACATTTGATCTAATTTCTACCTTAGAAATTATTTTTCAGTCAGGCTATTATAAATGAAATATGAGAAGTTATGTGATACATGGAATTAAATTTTACAATAATGCATTCCCGTGAGAAAACATAATCTTGTAAACAACTGTATTTTACAAAAGACTGAACACACATATGTAGAATTCTTAAATTGTCTCGTTTAATGATGAAAAATTACATAAATAAATAAATATATAAAATGCCTGCGTTTTTCATATATATTTTAATTACAACAAACATATATTTTGGAGAAGACAGAAATAATATATCTAAAAGAAACACACTTATAATACATATATTTCAACAATTAAGCTATTAAGATATCAATTAATAACAACAACGTTATTAAAAATACCGTTATTAAGAAAATATGAAGTTCAATAAAGAGAAATTATTTATTTATTTTTTATTTTTTCACTAATATCAGAGACATAAGTGATTATACAAATTTGTAAATATTAGGTGTGGGAAAAAGTTCGTGGCGTTTTTCCCATTAGATGTAACGAACTTTTTCCCACACCTAATATTTGATATTTTAAAAATGAGTAGCATTCCATTAAATTATATTTATATATTAAACTTCACATATAAGTTTCACATATAGCAAGATGCACGAGAACGAAAAGAGAAACTGGGTTATAGCTCTAAGTTTAAAAGTAGCACCAGCACACAATGATACCGTTTCTCGTTATATACATATATCTGTTTATTCTTTCCATTTACAGGCGGATGGAAATAATGTTGTCACTTTTTCACGAGGATGGCAGAGATGGACATTTCCGTTCGGGAATAATAAATTATTTAGATTACTGCAGCCATTAATATGCTGGGAAACTTGGCTGGTTTCAACGTTATACATAACATTGCACATATAATATTTACGTTTCCGGTTTCATCAAAGTTTTATGTCACACGTACTGATAGCATACCTTTCACATATGTTTATTTAACGCTTAAATTACACCTAGACATGATACTGAAATAATTAATATTATAGGTATAGAATAAAAAAATATTTAATCGTTTTACGTGAGAGATAAAAGTGATCATAATGAAACATTATATCATCCCGTAAGTTTTCCTCATTTTCTCAACGCGCCGAGAGCGTAGCAGTGCTTATAATAACTTTTCAATCAGCTCCCTGATCGCCATGAATGGTAATGGAGCGTTCGTTCAAGCGAAGCAGCGCGCTTATAAGGGGCTGTGAAAACTTTTACTGTGCCTGAGTTTGTTACAGGCTGCTTATGGATACTTTGCAAGAAGCAACGAGAATCTCTTAATCCTTTTCCACCTGTTTCCACCCACGCGTCGTGTTCGCATGCCCGAATCTTTTTAGTCGATTAACGTAATTACATTAAACATGCAAATCTGCCGCGACGATTGAAACTTTCGACAGTAGCTTTTCGGGCTGACAATTTCCCACACTTTTTTTATCGTCAGTAAGACTTTTTATATAATATTTTTATATAAATATAAAATAATCGAAAAGATAGGAAAGAAAAACGAGCATTCGATCGAAATATTTTTATATATTATGCAAATGAAAAAGATAACGATCTTGTTAGAAGAAAGCAACCATAAATATTAAAATCAAAGAAGCAAATTTTGTTTTCAACATTAAATATTTTACTGTTTATACAAAGATGAATACAAAATTTGAATTATTTAATAAGAAACATCCATAAAATATAAACAAGAATCTAAGCAAGAGTGCTTAGAACCTTTCAATTTAGAGGATGTTTCTTATTAAATAATTCAAATTGATCGTAAATAAATTGATTGGGATGAAACGAATGTAAATAAAAAATTGTAAACAAAAGATTCATGCTAAACTAAAGATTCTTAAATAAGAGATTGGAGCTATTGGACAGATACATTTAGTTCGTCACATTTTTCAGGATCTGCTTAAGATAGAATGAGATTGATTATGTGTAAAAATAAGATATGCACGCACTTTTTTTTTCTCGTTCTGTCTTAAGCAAATCCTAAAAAATATGGCGAATCAATCATAAATTGCCTAAATGTCCAACCTCTTATTTGAGAATCTATAAGTTATCTTTTACAATCGTTTTTCTTTACTTTAATGTTTTCTATTCACAACATCATCTCACAATTTCTTCTTTTCGATTATCTTCATTTTTTAATTTTGACTATTGATAAAGATTATATGCATAACCACAATCATTACGTTTAATAAAAAATTTTAATAAAAGTTTTGTGCATATATCAGTTCTATTTCTGAATAGTACATGTATTCAAAACGGAAATGTAGCGGCAGAACAGCCGACTGCGAATATAACAACATATAATTTCCGGCGACCCAATTCGCCGAAAATGTAAGAGGATTATGAAAACGGCGCATACGCGAGAATCTGAATGATTATTCGTATTCGTGCTGGCGAACCCAAATAAATTACTTGTGGTTCTAGTTGGAACACTGCGCTATGCCGCGCCGAACGATTGGATGCTGGGTTGGGTTGTGTTGTAAGTAGGATTTGTGAGTTATTACAGTATTACGAATCCACGTCACGGATTCGCCAGTAACTTAGGCTCTGAAGACATCGTTCCATTTAGATGTTAGCGATGTAATTAGAAAAGTAAATCATATGAGATTGCAGATATTAAATGGTATTGACATTGGCAGCAATTGCAATTTTTGTAGTAGTTTTATTGTATAATTGGAACTAAAATAATTTTCGAAATGTTATGTAAGTTTTCTTCTTGCACATTTTTATCTTAAATATATTTTATCTTAAGTATATTTTAAAATTATTTTAACTATGCTGCAAATAATTTCTACACTGTTGTTATTTTTATAGATAAGAAGGGGGATAAGAATAAATACTTTAAAATTACATGCAAGTTTAAACTTTCACTTAGGAATAATTTTGCAGAATTATAAATAGTTCGTTGAGACATATTTTATGAAGTACTCCGCGGCATAGTTTTCATGGATTACTACTTTGACGTTTCGAATCGCGCGAAAGAACATTTTGATGTCAGCGCTCCACTTGCGTGGAGCAACATACACGGTGACACTAGGAATTTCGAAGTTTCTCAATCTACAGCTTGCCCTAGTTGCTCTAGGCTAAAGTTCCTGTGAATACCATATAATCACCCAGCATCTTGGTTCTCTTCGGTTATGCGGGAAAGATCAAAGATCGATTTACTCAAACAACGATAAACTTTAATAATTTGTAAACAAATGATTCAATTTAATTGTGTATCTTTTTGGAGTTCAGTCAATTTTGAAATATTATTTAACAATATAATAGCAAGAATTAAAAGCAAATCTTCGCATTGAAAACGATTGATTATATCAGATATCTCTAGATCTTTTCTTCTGCATTGTTCTTCTTGAATGTATTTGTGACAAAATTGACTTCAGTGAGCTGAAAATAATTCTTAACGACGTTCTTCAGTTATAGGTGTATGATGAACCTCACGTCTCTTTTATAGCACATTCGACGCGTACAATATCTCCTTCTATTATGTATCTGACATAAAACTGCCCAATCCCCTCGGTGGCGGTAATGCCAGGACGAGTAAAATGCAATACATATGCTAACGATATCGCTGCGCGCCCGTTGGCGATTTATGGACGAGCGATACAAGATGTTCCGCTTGAACCAGCGCGGATACCATCGAAGTGTGTCTCGTTGGTTGGCGGTGCGAGTATGGTCGCTCGGATGGAAAACGGGGATTTCGATCAACGAGGGAATACATAATTAGACGGCTGGCATCGTGCGAATCGAGCCCTTACTCGGCTGTATTCTCGATGATCCAGGCATATCGTGATTCTCTCTTGTCGGTTAGGTCATCAAGAACTTTTATATTTATATGTATTTACATTGTTCATATTTTGCATATAACTCTTTATTATAAAAAAATAATTATCGTTTTTTGATCAAGAGACATTTTTGTATTAATTACCCTGTCATTTTTACAAATTATTTTATTCGTCTGTTTTTGAGATTTTCAATAATATTGAAAATTCCAACTAACACTAAAAAATTATTAAAAATGTTATGAATGTGGAAGAATATCTATTGTATTATAATATATCGATTATGCAAATTATTATTGTGTGTACTGATTGCATACTCTACAATATATAATACATGTTATAAATTTTATATTTATTCGTTATTAAAATTTTCGTCAATAATTAAATACAGAATTAGATCTATAGATAATGAATCATGTAGCAAGTCACGATAAAAACGTGATTAATTGATATCATGAAATAAAAATTTTTTAATCATTTGCTCTGGTGTGCTTTTATTGGAATAATATTAATATAAATTCCTTGTATATATATAGAGAGAGAGAGAGAGAGAGAGAGCAATGAAAAATTTTCAAAAATCAAATATTACTTTAAAAAATGTTTTTTAGAGCGAAATTATTTCATATTGCACGTATGAAATTTTTAATCTCAGTCTTAACTTCTTTTTATATCAGATATAAAGATTATTGTTAATAAAGACGATTTAAATATAAAAATAATTCAATAATAATCTTGTGTTATACACAGGCTAACATGCGCAGCTATTTTCTATTTTGCTTTTGCTCAATTACTGCATGTTCATACAGGTACGGTAACATAATATATATACGATAATACAACATAATATGGATATATATGCATTTATGCCGTATCCAATATCAAATCTCGTATTATATTTTTGTTCAATTAATCGATTATGTTGCTCTTATATGTTACATAATAATTAACTAATTAACCGAATATATATTCTAATTTATATTCAAATTTATATTCATCAAAAATACCGTTCACATCTTTCTTCAATAACGCAAACTTGTTTTTAATATATTGCGATATATTATTACAATAAAATCATTTTATATCAATTGTAAACGGATTTCATAGAATCGATTGAGAATCGAAAGTCCATTAATTCAATTACTGTAGTATTTATTACATTTATTACACAATTTTGTAACAAATTTCTATACGAAAACAGTTGTTATGTTATCGAATGAAATTTTGACGAGTTTGGTTTTATATACATAATTATATATCAATGTACGCTAAATATATTATATATTTCTGTATCAAAATTAATTATAGAAAATATAAATTAAGATTAAAATGGATTATTTATATTGGAAGTAACTAATTTAATTTGAACATTTTCAATTTCACTTTAATGAGAATCTGACTACATTACGGTCTGACATTGCGTCTCTTCCAACAACTTCTTCGTACTTAAACCGATCACTTTTAAACTATTTAATGTTGATTTAATTAAAGGCATAGTTTTAAATTAAAATTGTATAATCTAAATTTTATCTAATCAACTTTGATTATAAAAAGATAAATAATTTTTTTTCGATAAAAAATTTTTTCGATAAATGTTTTTCATGTCTAATGGAACATGTTAAAGATGTAAAATTTATTATTTATTATTTATAATCCACGTATTAAATTTATGCCTAAAATAATTATTTGAAATGCAGAAAAATAAACTGAATCTAGAATTTTTCGGAATATGAAAAAATATAACATCGTTATAAAAATTTCTAACTATTTTAGAGAGGTAAACATGTTATTTCACTTATGGTTAACGAGAAGTTTTTAAAATTCCACTACACAAGCAAATAGCATTGCATTGCACAACGATATACGTACTTTGCCGTAAATGCATATTGTTTGTGTTTTTCAACGGCTTGAAATATTTTCTATATTTTATGTTGACAAGTAAATTATTTTAGAAAAACATAAATAAAAACTGTATTCCACTTGATGTCAAAGAACCATAATTCTCACTCGCGTGTTTAAAGCCTGAATTCCATTTAATTCTACACCGAAATTACTTCTATAAAATTGCAACTTCATTACATTTAAAAAGAAGAGAGATGTACACATGTAAACTATTTATATCTACTAATTTCACTTTTATGTAAACGTTCACAGAATGTTGTGTAGTCGTGCTCCGTTGAATGTTGTTGCAGCGGTAGCCGCAACTCCAACTCCAATTTGCATTGCTAATATAAATATCAAGCTTGAAATACAAGGAAGGCTCGCAGATTCCAGCATTTACTGAAGTCTGAGAGCAGTTGCTGATTATGTTCTTAATTGGCGGTTTCTTATCAGTGCATCTTCCATTTTTATACCATTTCTGTATTCACCGGATCATTGGAAATACGAGACTTTGCTCTAATTTTAATTTTGAATATTTTCAATTAAAATAAGATTGTAATTACAGTAAAATTACTTTGCCAAGATGATGTTTATAACCAGATACTTGCAAGTTTAATTCGCTTGAAATTTTAAAACAGGATTTTTTTTTTGTCAGACGAGATGTGCAATTTATCTTGGAGGATGTTCAGTCGACACCTGTCTCGAACTTTTCGAAATTTCTCGCGCCAACTGGAGCTTAAAGTGAAGTACGTCGTGAGTGTCTCTCGAGCAATTTTTTTTTCAACCTGTGCCCGAAACTATCAAGGGGAAAATCTTCGGCAAGTACCGACGTGTTAGCCGTGCAAATAAAATTTACCACCCAAGTTTGCGACCGAACTTGCCTAGTATGGCGACGAGTTTCCGAGTTTATCATGGTATGCATCTTTTAATAGGCTCGAATACTGGTTCAGCATCTCGGAGACGACGTAGTTAGGAATCTCTCTGAATTTAGGAATAATTTGTTATCATCTTTCAGATAGTATAATATAAATATTAATTAAATTTTGTTACATCCAAAAAAATAGGTTTTAAATTTTAATTTCCAAGTTTACATAATACATAAATTAAATTGAATATAATTTTTTTAAAAATTTTTTGTCTTCTACACATCTTATTAAATGCATATTTTATATCTACTCTTATTCTGCATGGATGTAATACGAAGAAAATATTTGGATGTTTTATAGAACTTAAAAGATAAAATAAACATTTATATTTGTAATGTTAAACATCTTATTGTGTATATAATTTAAATTAGAAGAGATAATTATTTTAGCAGATAGTTAAGATGATACAAAATCATCGATTAAGTCATTTCGAAGTACCGCAGTCCGGGATACTTCCCAATTTGACTCAGCTAAGTTTGTAGAAGTTATGCCACGCTGCGCTCCAACTATCATGGATGAAAATTCGCCTAGGGGTATTATGGCGTTGGTGTTACGGGGTCGACGGCAACGGAGAACTAACCCACTGTAATTCCCCAGATGACTTTAATCTGTTGTCATTTGAATCATTCGTTACTATATTTGTCGCATTTTACTGCATTTTATTTGGCGTTAAATTATCTCATAAAGACAGTTACAGATTATTATTTAGATCAAGACTTAAATTCTTAAGTTTCTAAGCAAATGGTTACAAAATCTTTTAAACAAATAAAAATTCATTAACGAATTATATTTTTTACAAAGATATATTTCATAAAATGAAGTTTGAAGCAGTTTCTACGCATATTTTTTTCCCTTCGCAAATGATCTATAACATGCAAACTGAAATTGAGTAACATGTAACAAGTATAGATCCAAGCATGTCGGCACCCATACTAATATACATTTCAAGAGAAATAATTTGCTATTGAATTGCTTTCAGTTAATCAATTACAGAGATTAGTTAGCATGAAATAATTGTGCTGTTTCAAAGAGATAAAAAGCTATATTAGATATCCCATATGTTCGTTCAATGGAAATCATGATTATAACTTCCGATAATTCTCTCTGTATATTCTTGTATAAAAATTTTTCATGTTCCTTTTGGTAAATTAATAGAGCATATAATTATATTAATTCATTTCACAATTCTATTTAAATAAAATAAAAATCAATTAACGCACATTTAGTTTGTTTGTTCTTTTCTCAATATATTAAAAACCAAATAACTTTATATTTGTATAATTTATATATTTAATGTATAATATATTAAATGTACTGTTATATATTGTATAATATATTAAATGTACTGTTTATATATTTTTGTTAGAAAAAATATTTATGAATATTAAATTAAAAATAATTTAAATAACCCAATTATTCAATAACTGTTACATAAACACGATAGTTAAAATAAAAATGATCATGTAATGTACTTTGGAAAAAAATCACATTTATTAATCATTTTATAAAAAAAATGTTTATATGTCATTTTAAATAATACTGACAAAAATCACTATTGTAAAATATTTTTTACAAAAAAATTTTACTAAAAAGTTGATAAGTAAAAGTATTTATAAGTGATAGTTTAAATATTTTTTACAAATAAATAGTTAAAGTAGATTTATGTTGAATATTGTCCGGTTTAAATATATTAAAAAATTTTATGTTTGCAACATAAACAAAACTTCTTATATGTTATAATTTGTAATGTTATCATTATTATAATTTAATAAAGTAAGTTTACGTAATTTTGATTGATGATAGCTTTTTGGAAGTTTGGAAACATTTGGCGAAAGTAAATTTGAAATTTAAATCCCAACACAAATCATTCTAATTATAATACAATTCACAGTATTTTTTTACGTAACTGACTGATTCGCATCACGATTTCTAATATTCGATTTAGATAACAACATGCTTTTTGTAGAATCGGACTTCTTAAATCGCATTTGTCTTAGATTATCTAAGTCACATAAAAATATTACAATGAAAAAGGAGCTCGAAAAACGGAAACCCTCTAATTATTAAAGTTTATAAAAAAAGCTTCATAATCATATGCTCACCCTCATGGTCGAAGCCTCACATGGTCCCACCGACGCTGAAAAACACCTTCAGCCTACAGTGGATCCGCGTCTGTCACCCATCCGCCATACTCCGCTGTTCTTCGGAAAAACAACTGATGGGCGTCACTTGCTTCACACGATGTAATTCTCACACCTTCGATCTCGACCTTCAATCCTCGATACCACAATCTATAACACAAATTCTTACACGTCCAAATTCCGCGCTTAAAACTTGTATCTGTTTTCCGACCAAGTCCGCGCACCACTTGGAAAATTTTCACTTGGCATCTCGCATAATATAATTGTTGCAAATAATATATGAGAAAGTCAAATAGGACAATCGAATAATTTCACGATTAATGTAATGAGTATGACAGTAAAAGTTTACAATAATTGGACACTCTGTACAAGGAAGATTGCGGACGATTAAGAATTTTAACACAGTCTTTTTGGAATTTCGCGGAGCTTGTCCCTTTTCATGGATGGTAACATTTTCATGGATAGATGAAGATTGCAACAGAAGATGTAGTCTATTAAAAGACTCAGATGCGTACTCAAGAGATTATCAGAAACGTGGCTGTGAAAGCTCTTTCGCGCAGTATCGAACCAACCGAACGAGCAACCGGGTTGATGCGAGGTCGTGGCCCGGCAGCCGGCGACTGGCTGCTGCTAGAAAGCTCGCAAGCTCGAGCCAGTCGGCCTGGCTAGGCGCAAGCTCCCTACTACGCGGCCTCGAAACACCCAAGCGAACACACCACCGCGTCGCCCAACCCTCCGAGAGAGAGGGTTTCTTCTGGCGACTCGTGTCGTCGAGGAAAACGCTGCCTGATATTTGGCAGCTTGCGGAAACTTAAAGTTGCGCAGGGTGCATTCGATTTCTGTCGTTTGCGTGAAATTGATGCACGGCATACACAAATGGAAGCTTCTTTGAAACCAATCTCGTGGAAATATTTCAATACTGCAGATGTAAATTTTTATGTTTTTTTTTCTTATAATGATCGATATAATTGATAATTATTGATACAAAATATATGTTATGTATATCTATACAAAAAATTAAATTTATCAAAATTATAACGATCCTAATTCATGGTATATTAGACTTCTATTTTCAGTAAATCATATGAGGACATTTTTTTCTGCCATAACGTTAAAAAGAAGAAATTCAGAAAAAACAAATAATTTTTTCTAAGTTTTTTCTATGATGTGCTCTTATAGAGTAAATTACTGTCCCATGAAATGTCGATTCCGCGCGGATGTGAATCGAGTTTAATCCATCGCGAATCGGCGTTAATCGTGAAAGCTGATATCGATATTAATGGCAGTACGGATATAATGCTACATTCGTCGGTGTTTCAATGATTAATCGATAATGAATTATCGCGCCACTTCCGGCTGCAAGCGTATTAGTCGATTTTATGCACCATTTCTTTTAATAACGCTGAATGGAAATGAATTATTTTGATCTATATAATAATATCTTACGTGAATATTTAATAACTTCATGTATAAGAGAAATGCATCATTCGATTTTTACAGAAAATGGAGTTAAGATAATAAATACTGATAAATTCTTTATAGATTTAAAAAGAAACAAGTGCATATTATAACTCTTCATACTTTAATTCAGTCAAAGATGATAATTATGTACTATAATAATAAATTACGATAAGTTAATCACGATAATATAATATAATGTATATATATTTTGGAATCTCCCTAACTTTTCACAAAATTTCCTATAATTTGGAATCGATTTTGCAGATTATTGAGGAAACTTTAGAATAAAGCTATTATACATTTAAATATTTTAATATTCAACGTTAAATATTTTTATCATAAAACTTATACATTATTAAATTAATTATACATTATTAAAATTCAAATTAAAATCTTAAAAAATGTATTTAAATTTAGGGAGCAAGTAAATATTATTGTAATACATAATAATATTAATAAGAATATTCTCCTTTCTATTTAATTATTTGTGGAAAATTAGTTTGCAAAAAATGTTATCTTTTTCAATACTATAATTTGCGTTAAAAACATGAGCTCGCAAGCTTGCAAAAAATTTATCGTAAAAACTAAGAATTAGCCTATTAAACTATCTCTCACAACATGCGCTAATGTATTCCGCAAAGGCATTTGTGGTAAAAGATTTACGACAAACATAAAAAGCTTTATCGTCAATCGCGTTAGCAAGGGAAATGCGATCCGGTGAACGAGGTTGTGCAAGGAAAGAGAGCTGATAAATTTTCATTAATTATTCTTGACGAACCAACAAAAACCTTACGAAGTCGTATAGATACGTGAAGCGCGTGTTTGCGGGCGGCACGAACACAATTGTGGCACTGTGGCCGACCACAAAGTGCTTTGATAGCGCGAATGCGAAGCAGTGGCAAGTCGGTTCATATGGAGAAGAAAGAGGTTCAGACATCACTTTTATTTTGCACATTTTAATTAATTCCGCATGTAAAAACGAATTTCAAGAATGCATGCAATACAATTACCTACAAGAATATGAACACTCGTGGATTTTCGTATAATTTTCTTATCAAAAAAATTTGACAAGTATTATTTTAGATAACAACTATCTGTCAATTCTTTCTCTCTCTTTCTCAACCAAGATTTAATAGCATTTTATGTCAGATATATTATAAAATATTAAATAATACGTACCTTATTGCAGATACAACGAAATATTTATATTTTATTTTGTTTTAAATTGTACTTGCGCAACAAACATAACATGAGATTTGTAAATATGATATTCCTAAAATAAATATTTTCCCATTTTTTTAACATTGTGTGTGCTAAAATTCTTTACAGACAATAACGTTGGAAATTTTGTTCTAGAGAGAAGCTCGCTAAATAGATATTATTATTATTTTTAAAATGTTGTCTTCTTTGTCTTAATATTTAGCAAATTTTATTTAGAAAATAATTTAATATATACAAAATTTAACTTTAAGTTTAACTTTATATATTTAATAATAAAAATACATTTTTTTGTATATTTTATTATGTAAATAATAAACACTATAAAATTGTAGTAAAGGTTTCTATCCAATTTTTATTAAATAAAGATCAATTTATTATTAAAATTTATTATTAAAATTTCTTTACTACAGGAATGCATATTAATAATATTTCATTTATGTAATATGTGAGATTAAACCTTAACCATAAAAATAAATAAAATTAAATTTATCATCGGTGCAGCAATTGAGTAATTCAGAATCTATAAAAGAATCTATAAAATTAACACGACATTCATCATGTAAAAAAAAATAATGACAATTCTGATTGCACTTTTTATAGTTTAAAAAAATGCTTTCAAAGATAAAAGAGTTTCTTTTACTTTGAAAGCATTTTTTTTCCATAATAAAAAACCATAATAAATACTTAATATATGATGTACTAATTTCAAGAATTTAAGACGACTCTTCTCCTCTAAAGTATAAAAAAAAAGATTTCCAAAAATATTTTCACTTTCAGCTACACATCCCATTAGTATTATTCGAGTTTTATTGTGCCAATAAAGGGAATTTGAAAACAAAAAATTTCAACAATTACTAATTTTAATAAACCTACAGAAGACAGCACGACACTTGAAGAAAAGTGTCGTTTTGAAAATTTATTGCAATTCCAACGATATTTTTCGGTATTTCTAGCAGAGTTCTATGCCCTAAAATCATATTTATACAGAGTCCTGGCTGCTACTTTTTTCAATTTTGATATTTTCTTATAAAAAATGGGACACTTTTTGTATAAGGAACTGCAGTAGAACTATGAAAACTTCAATATGCTATTGAAACTGTCATTATTTTTTATATCAATAAAATGTACTAACTTTACAAATCCATAATTCGATGTTAAAAATGACGTGAGAATTTACATATATTTTGAAATTTTTGACAGCACACGGCACATGAATATTCAATAAATAAATAGAAAGCCCCGAATTGTTTAATTATCAAATAAAGTAATGCAGAGTATAACGATCGATCGAACGAACGGTCTCGCGTAAAGTCATGTAACTTCGTTTGTGCGTGTGCGTGAATCGACAAAAAGCATGGTGCACTTTTAATTAAAACACAAATGTAAAACAGCTCCTTTCGCGCGTGTTTTATTACGAAGGCTCGTCGGCTTATGCCGAATTGTAATTTCGCTTCCGTTGCTTCCGCGATAACCCTTTACCATTCGCCTCCTGTGCCCTTGGACATATATTATCCCGCCAATTTACGCGACCTGAGGTAAATGTCGTTATGCGCGGGATATTTCTCTGTTCTTCTTTCTCTTTCTTTCTTTCTCTATCTTCACGTAAATCAACGACGCGTCGTTTAATCGTTGAAACGAGCCTGTCATAATTATTATGACAATTACGTATATCTCTTTTTACATACATGAACATTTGTTTAATAATATAAAGATTTATGTATGAATTAAATTATTATCGCAAATAATATAAATCATCACATTAGTAGATTTTTCATATATTTTTAGTTTTAAATGTATGTTTCAATCTTCAATACACATAATCTATAAATGGACTTAAAGGAGAACTATAAAAAAAACGTATTTTTTAAATAATTATTATTCTATTATTTCTTATTTCTTAATATTGTATAATCTCAATTTATTGTATCTTAAAATATTTCTTCTTTTCAGTAGACAGTACTCTAGTTTTAAACTTTTAGATATAGATACATATATATTTATCATTTTTAAAAATTATTATTATTATTATTATTATATATATATATATATATATATTTCGTGTATTATTATTCTTTATGAAATTGTTTTATTAGAGACCAAGCATCTTAAAATTAAATTTCAGCAGTTAAACTTTTAATTGCAACAAAAGTGTCAATGTTCGTTAATTTTATTAAATGCATTTTGTAAGCCTCCGGAATCATCAAAATACGTACAGTTTAACTTAAATGTGAGAAAGTTGTTTTACATTTAACTTAAATTGCAATTTGTAATTGCAATTTTTAAAATAAAAAAATAAAGCAATAATTACTGAATTAAATTCATTGTCGAATCCGAAATCTTTTTAGCATAGTTGTTCCAATTTTAGGCAATACAATCAAGTCACGTTAATTGGTATCTTTCTTTTTGATTAATTATAAGCCATAATTAATTATCCAAGCGAGTTTCAAGAAACCAAGAGGTAATTTATAAGTTCATTGATGTTTCTTCTCAGGACTATCAGTCTTTCGACATCTATTAATTTATCAATCTTAGCTAAATTCCAGAACTACGATATGACAATTCTTAACAATGTCTTCGATCGTGTAGTCCTACAGATTGACAACAAGTTAGTCACAAATTCTCAAGATGAAATCTCATTTTTCCCTTACGTTCTAACTTCCATAATAGCTAGAACTTCGTGGCTAAGGAAATGAATGACGAACACAGAATATTTGCCCCGTGTATTAATTTATCTGTAAGAATAAAATAGCGAAATAAATTACATCATCAAAAATATGAAAAAACCATCCTCGACGATACAACTTAAATATTCAAATTGCGACATTCGAATGCAGATGAGACTACGGAAAAAATCGCGAGAAAGACCTAGACTAGTTCTTTTGCATTTTGTGCGTGCACGCGTACATGCAGGTCTCTGGACGACATCCAACTAAATTTTTATTCAAATAGTTATTTCAGCAAAACTTTTCTTCCTCGCATACACATATCTCTGCTTTTACAAATATTATTTAGTGTCGTAATTATGTCACAAAAGTATGATGTAATTCAATTTAATGTCTAAATTGCATGGAAATATTTTTGAATTTGCATCTGTGGTATTTTTAGATGTATATCAAATCAACAAATACAGTTTATCTCAGTGAATTACTTCTGTGTTATTTATATGACATACCATATTGCGTTAGTATTATTATTAAAAATTCGCTAACGTTTAACGATAATCAACTGAGAACTGTTTTAGGTATTTGATAACCAACTAGGAACTGTTGTAGGTATTTTTATCTTGAATAAACGCGGTACAATAACGTCAGAGTAGCAACAGGCACTTTCCTCGTTCGATATAGAACAAGCTAAATTGTCATTAAAATTCCGTAACGCTAAATGGACATAGTCCCATCGTAAACAGCCACTATACAAGGCCCTATTGTAGTTCGTATAACGCGTTCCATGAGCTCTATTCTTCTTGCTACATCCTGCAGATCATTGCGGATCGGTGATCCGCCATCAGAACGATGGTTTCAGGACGGGTAATCAAGAAAATTCACGAGCATCTGTTTCGCGGCCAGTTGTTAAGATATGGGGTTCTAGGAAAGGAATTCTCAAGAGGAATTCGTAGGGCAATCACGTGTCATGCGGCAATAAATTTGCAGTTCTCTTCTAATAATCAAGAAACAATCGTATCAAGAATGATGATGGTGATGTGGCGTTTTCTCGAATTAAGTTTCCGCAGAACACTTAAGAAATTTATTTTATTCTTTTATTTTAAAATAAAATAAATATTATGCGTAGGCTCTGTATGGTGGTAACAACAAAATGTTCAAGTTGAACTGTTTTATTTTTATACCAAAATAACTTTGGCTAGCCTCCAATTTAATTCTAGAAGAAAAATAAAGAAAAATATAGCTCTTGATCTTGATTATGTTGATTAAGAGAATTTTTAGACAGAAATGCGGAGCAATTTTGTGGTGAAGGAAATTTGAAATGGAGTGTACGACGAATTAAATTGAGATTTAGGTCACGTAACATTGGTAGAACTACCGAGTTAGAATCCTAGGGGATCGCGTTGTGAACTCTGCCAAGAAGTGCTTATTTTTTATCATTCTTTGTTGTATATCTTTAACGTGTACACGGAACTTCGCTCGTAAAATGCTGCGGGTTTCTGCAATTTCATTCAGCGAAGAAGCTCGACCTCTTCTATTCGATCGTCCACCATGGAGAGACACGAAACTCCATTAACATGTTTCAGAT
>Ga0157364_1001852_pt1 | contig 18764 bp, 5 predicted proteins | sample AttsexASBM2_FD_111476 | JGI IMG/M metagenome (GOLD analysis project Ga0157364, IMG submission 111476) | Fungus gardens microbial communities from leaf cutter ant in Ribeirão Preto, State of São Paulo, Brazil - Atta sexdens ASBM2 | ecosystem: Host-associated > Fungi > Mycelium > Unclassified ...
CTTGCATTTTGAAATGCATCATTTATGTGATGACGTGTATGACATGCCTTCGTATGCGCACATATAAGCGTGAAACTTTTTACCAGATTGCGGGATGAAATAGAAGAAACAGGAGAGTGAAAAGTGAGGGCGAAAAGGAGGATGAAATATTGTGACAAGAGTTTGGTTTCTTATGACTACCTCATTCTTTTTGCAGTTTTCCGTGCTGGCAAAGTTCCGTTTTCAGTTTCGTGTTTTTACGTCGGCGCTAACTTGAAAAAATTCGCGTATTTGTAAATTGTAAGTCTCTGTCTTTTTGAAACGACGAATGATTTCTTTATGGTGGTACAAATGCCGAATTGCAGAATTTATATTTTGGTTTATAAATTTGGTGTATTCATATATTTTGCACAACATATGAAGCATGTTTTAAAAGGTAAATAAATTGGAAGGAGATTAATAAAAAAGAGATCAATGTTTTTGCTGTAAATTCTTTTATTTTAAAATGCCAAATTGCAATTATTGCATGTTACATGCAATAATTGCAATTTAGTCTGTGAAATTTAACATTTATTATATTAACGTTATGAGTAAATTTTATTTCTTTAAAAAAGAAAAAGTTTTGAAAATTCAATTTTAAATTTGTAGAAGAATAATTCAATTTCCCTCATTTAAGACGAATATAGAAAAGGGAATACAGATCAAGTTTCTAAGCGGTTTTCAAAGACCGGATTGTTGATCGTTCCTCATTTAGCGTTTCCTGCCTGTTGTGGTTAACGTGTGTCCACTAACGAACCTATTGTGGCATCTCGGTCAACGTTTGGTCCAGTAATCCCTTGTGTTGCTTGGAACTTTAATAGCGTTCTGTACGGACGTAGAGAAATACGTATCTTGAAAGATTCATTATACATCTAATCGAAATATATAATCCGCGATGGTATACATATTTACAAAGAGCTGCAATCGTAGAAAACTTCACGGTACTTACTGAGTACTTTGCGAGAGTGGTGATGAGTGAAACGAATCGCCTGAGTGCTGGCGGTAGAATTAATTACACGAATCGGTTATATACCTACGACACCTGCAAGCCAAATTAATTCGTAAATCGTGGATGATATACGATCCTAATGTTTATTCTCGAAAATACCTCGCGGTAGATTCATAATTTACAGACCAAGCAAATAAAGACTAAATTCGCAATTAAAGCGTGATTTATCATTCAAATTTCACAACTTAGTTCTTGCTGGTAACAAGATTCATAAAAATATTACTAATGACGAATAAACAATGGAGCGGTAATATTATTATACAATTAGTATACAAATATCTAAAAGATATATCTAATGAAAAATAAGTAAATAATACGAATTTATCTTACAATTAGATCATAACTCAGAACAGGTATATCGTAATAAATTAAAGCTGTAGTATATGATATATATATATAATTCTCACTGGAGGAAATTTTAATAAAATTGTCTTCTAGATTCGTTCTCACACGTTCTATAGTAACCATGATTATTTCTGGATTAGTTTTAAATTTCTATGTGGGTAGATTTGATCGAGTTTCGTGTATCTTGCGCAGGCGGATTATATATCCAGTATATAAGCCCAGTGTCATCTAACTGCAGAGTTTTCCTTCGCCGAGACGAGACTAGTTCGTCCTTTCTTCCTTCCTTCCTTCCTTTCTTCCTTCCGTTGGCGCCTAGCTCGCTCGCCAACGGAGCGCTTTTATTATTTTGCTTTATGTCGGGTTATAGCAAATGATTTATCTACCGGCAGCAACGACGTCACAACCTCATCGGAACTTCGCGTAATCTCGTTCGACGGCTGCCCATTGGATCGAATAAGTTTCGGTATTCGTACACATCTATCGCTGTTTTCATTTGTATCTATCAGCTAGGAAGTAGTATCGGATATAGTACTCGCGCCATGGATAATTCAAGAAACATCGAAACGCTATTTTATCAGCTAATTTGTGGAAGTTTCGTTGTCGAACCTATTTCGATATTATTGTAAAAAATATGCGTACGATGATATAAAAGTAACTATTATATAATATTAATGATATAAAATAATGAGGAAATTAAGTTTGTCTGATTGAACATTATAATTATAAATATTTTAACTTTATTATAATTTAAATTTTGAAATAATTTATTTCAACAAAATCATTTTTTGTAGTCAGTATATTTCATGCGAAGAGGAGGGCAAAATTTATCTTCACACAAAGCTTATTAAAATATACTATATAATATTAAAGCAAGTCTCGGAGGATTTTCAACAAACTTTTGTTTGAATAACGTCTAACCAATGCATTAGTTAATAAACGTTTAAAAATTCGTCGTAAAAATGATTTTCATGTAAGGAACATAATGAGAAGGAATAAGATATAAGAAACAAGAAGTAATAGATTTCAATCTATTAGAAATCGTATTATGATTTCTGATAGACTGAAATCTGTTATTTCTTGTTATTCTTTAATTCTTTCATGTCTAGACTTTAATTAACTATTTCTTTTTGTCAAAGTTTAGGGCCAAGCTCCCTCTGTCTCCCCCCCCCTCTCTTGTGTACGTCCGTATATATACAGGAATGTGCAATAAAGCGATAAATGTATTTAAACTTATAAATGTATACTGCAAATATATTTAAACTTGAAATATTGAAGACAACATTATATATATATATATAGAGAGAAATTCTTTATTCAAGATTTAATTTTTAGTCTAACTTATCTCAACGAAGACTTTGACGACATGATGCATTGTTTATGCTAGGAGTTTGATGTCGCTTGAGCAAGTTACTTAAGATACCAATAACTTATATGTTCCTAGAAGTTCAGCATCGTGATACGATCGATAAAGGCGTGTATAAAACAGAGTGTATAAAATATATATAAAATTATATTAATATATTGAAAATTTATATGAAAAATTTACATAATGGGAATTTATTATGGATAAAACTTGAAGTTAAATTTAATATATTTAGGAAACAATATAAAAGTATAAAAAATGATCTTTATCCATTTATTTTTTATTCAACCATTCTAGAGTTATAAAGAGATCATTATTTAATACTTAGTTATTATACTTTATTGTATTGTACATTTAAAATTCTTTTTTATTTAATTAATTTGACTTGAATTCTTTGACCGATTTAATTATTCTTAGTCAATTAACACAGAATACAACTATAATAAGAAAATTTTTATTTTACTATGTAATTCTTATATAAAGGTTCTCTCTTTTTTGTTCTTTCTTATGTACTTAGATCAAAGAATAGAAAGTAGATTTTTTTATGGAAGGGAAATATACAACTTTATATAAATTTTTTAATTGTTGAATATTGTCATCAACTTTTAGAAAATAGATATTTTAGATAATAGATAGAACAGTTAATATATGATATTTATTATTATTATTATTATTATTATATTCAGTAGTACGAGATAATGCTAGGAGAGCTGCTAATGCGCGTAATACAATATTATCGACATTCAGCTAATAAATAATAATAAATGCTGTCGAATTTCCTGAGTTGTATGACTAAACAGAGAAATCTGTTTGACCATATAATTCAGGAAATTCGAGTAGCATTTATTGTTATTTATTAGATGAATGTCGATAATATTGTATTATGCGCGTCAGCAGCTATTGTAGCAATATATAAAAATTATATAAAAATTATTTTGTGTGTGATAAATCTTATTTAAGTTTCTAAATTTTTAATCAAAACGACGATTGACACTTTTGCTGTTATATGCAATATAAAGTGAATTGTTTTTCTACACAATTTATTTCTACACAAAAAGAAAATAACGCTTAAAATCAATCAGTTTTTAATTATCCTCACATAAAATCGTTCATTTCACCATTTTTATAGAGCTATAAAAGAAACGCGCGTCTTTAATCTTTTAATCGCAGGCTTGCGTAACGATTTCATTTCCGTCTTTAATATCTTCAATATCTCTGTGCTGTCTAGTCTGGCGTCTCGCGGTAAAGTAGTAACGTAAGTAGTGTCGTTGAAACTTACATCTATTTCTGTATATTTTTCTTGTGAAATCTCAAGTATTTAAATTGTTACTAATAGAATTCGATCAAATATGATATAAGTAATAACATGTACTGCATGAAAGTAAGGAAAAATTATCTTAAATGATATATATATGAAGAGGTAGATCATGCACATACCACTGTCGCAGTTTTCTTATATTACCGTCTACTGAAAAATTTTAAATATTAAAACGGAAGGAAAGTACTTACAATAAAAGAGAAAAATTTATGTTGTTTCTGATATATACACATATTTTACGTGAGATGGATTATTTGAAAATATGAAACAATTTTTAAATTTATATAATGAAAAAATTAAAAATGAGAGAGAGAGAGAGAGAGAGAGAGAGAGAGAGATTAGAATAAAAAAATTGACATAGTAAGTAATATTATTATGACATAATAAGTAGGATATAATAATAAGATATGGATAGTAGAAATTTGAATAATAGTAGAAATTTACGAAACTTAGGAGACTTTAAAGATTCAGAAATTTAATGTATTTTGAATTTGGTTTCTTGTTCACTTGCTTTTATTTTATTTACTTTTTCGAAGAATTTTCGGGAAAAATACGAGCGAAAATTATTACCATTATCATGATCGACTTGCATGCGCTCCAGTCACATCTGTTAGGTCCCTGCAGCCAGATCGTGAAAAGGAGACTCAGTCGACGCACGCCGTTTGCATTACACAGTTCCATATAGATAAACTGTGTAAGATAGAGAGGTTGCGAGACAGACGATGAATGTGTATGACGCTTCGTATTTTCGGAGAGATAGTTAGCGGCAGTCTCGTTTTATCTTTTTGGTCAATTCTTTCTTCATATTTTTATTTTATTACATCGACAAAGCAGCAGAAATATCAATAAATGTCTCTTTTAGTCGTATTTTCTTTTAATTTTTTCAGTCGTATTTCCTTTTAATTTTATTCGCGCGTCTATCTATTGAAAACTACTTTTAAATTGATCATACCGATCGCTATCATGACTCAGCGGCGCTTGAAATTTTTATCGTGCAGAAATTGTCTTCGCCCTACGGATATTGTCATTATTCTACGCGTTTTCGTAGTCAACACTTCGTCCTGTTCGATAAAGGAGGATTCTAATGGTCAACGTATGCTGTACATATTACGGAAACAGTAAAAGCGAGACGAAGCTGAAGAATAAACGGAGATGATCATAAGAAAAACAGTCGGGTATGTCGGGAGGAATGGAAACGATGCCGAGAAAACTGTATCTTGTGAATATCAGTGAGCATCATCCTTATGGAGATAAAGATCCCATTTTGTTTCTTTCATTCTTTTTCATTTTATACTTGGTACATTTTTTTAACACTATTATGTTTCTCACAGAAGTATATGATTAAAAATGATTTTTCATTTTTCATCTGAAATTTGCACGATATTTTACAGTAATTATATCTGTCGTGGTGAAATTATTCCCGACACGTTTAATTGATGGAATATTTTGCATTTTCTATCATTTTATTATATTATGTTATAACTAGAGAAAGTCAAATATGTATCTAATTTGATATTATTTGATTCAATTTGCAAAGTTACAAATTAACCAGATCAATATACAGGTGAATATAACGACAAATGCAAAAGGGACATAGTGGGAAAATACGTTCTCAATACGTTACCCTAGACGGGTAAACACGATTTCTCTCCTTCCCACTTCTATTTTCTGTTCTTGCCTCTTTTCTTCTGTCCGTCTTCTCTGCCGCATTGCTAGACGCACAGCAAGCTGGCAGTATCCTTTGGAGAGAAATGGGAACATCGTCGTCATCGTCGTCGTCGCTGTTGTCGGTGCGGAGTCGGTGGAGGATACGAGAAAAGCGGCAGGAGGGAGCAGCAGGACCGCGCCGATGTTCCTGGGGGAGAATATAGCGGGAGATGAGAGCGAGAGAATCGGAGGTGGAATGGAGATAGACGAGGAGGACGAGATCGGCGGAGGAAGCGACGTCGGGAGTAGTAATCGGTCGTGCGGCGCAGGCGTGCGCCTCGTCGCGGCTCGAATCCCGCCGTATTCCAAAGAGGAGCACGCCACTCCGCCCCCGGCACGGCAGCCACGCGTCAGTCTCAACCGACTGACCTCCTGTCTCTAACTTCCCTCTTCAATTCCTGACCCGCGCACATTGAACTCACGCGTTCACCGTTTGCCGGTAGGAAATACCACGCGTACGTTTTGTTCACTCGCAAGAAGCTCGGCAAGTGCCCTTCGGCTAGAGTATGGTACCAATTACTAATCTGCGAACGATAGACATTGTCGATCAGACAAATTTGAGAACGACGAAACGTCACTGTAACCCGATTTTCGTCACCTGGACGAGTAAGAGTACAAGAATCTGAGGAAACTGTCTGAGAAGATCCGCGCGAAGGATGAATGAATAGAAGTGAAGGAAATTGTGCGGTGAACCGGAAAAATAACTGCAAGAATGACAGTGAGAAGAATGCTTAAGAATTGGAAGAGATCGAGGAAAGTGAACTATACTTGTTTGATCGCGATTCGAGAAATACAATAGTTCGAAAAATAGTTCAAAAATAGGTGGAAAAATAGGTGGTTGAAATAAATATCTGTCGAAAAGGAAAAATGACCGGCCTATCGTTACGATTAAAGGAATGTCTCAAAATTATTCAAAATTTAAAATACAAATCGTCATATTAATCTCTCTTTAATATATTTAAATATCTCAAAATTTGGTTGGTGGATAGTGTTTAGTGCACACGTAATAATAAAGATCATTCTTCGTGAGATAAACTGATGGAAGAATACATATATTGAAATTTTGCGATAATTTAGTGAAAATCAGCCGTTGATGGAAAGCTCGTAGTGTTTTTTAGTAAGTAGATTAAAGCTGATATCTAATTAAAACTTGATGCAGTTTAAACAACCGGCCACGTGCCTAGATGTTTTTATCTTTCATTATTGTTCATCAATTATTGAAGATTCAGAACCGAAATAATGATTAACATTCTACTGGATAGAAGAATTTTATTGAGTAGCTTAGTGAAGAACAATAATCACATAATCATCAACAAAAATTATAGCGTCTGTAGTTGATTTGAAATATATTTAGAAAATTTAATGAATATCGTCATTTCTAGTGAATATATCGAAAATTATCGGTAACTTTAGAGAAAATATTATGACGCTATAGTGATCAACGAGATAACAGCTCAAAGAGTTGGCTGAAACGTTATTAAAACGGTTATAAAAATGGCAAATTTTTTCAAAAACAGAAATATTTGGATACTGATATTTAGAATCAATCAATAGAATATAGAAGCGACAACGGATTTTTATTTTACTCGATGATACACAACAAATATTATTAATAACAATGCATGTGATTTACATGCATTTATGCATGCTCATTCAGATTAACATAGAGAGACATAAAATCGATTATTTGTAATTTCGAAATATTACTTGAATTGTTAAAACACCAGTGACTGAAATTTAAACGGCCTAGAAAACGACGTGGCAAATGAATAAATCCGTGCCATTGATTCGCAAAATATCGAACTTTGCATCGAATTACCAGCGACCTATAAAATCGTTAATACAGACGCAACGGAAATATAAATAGACTTGTGAAATCCGGTATAATATTGTGCAGATAAACTGTAATCTTGAATTTATCAGAAGGATGGAATTTATCGATTTTCTTACACAAAGCAGATGTCACTAAACTCTTGAATAGTTTTGCGCCTATGATCGTATTAATATTTAAAATAGTTTAGAGTATTATTGAGGAAGACTTATTTTCATCTGAAAATACTTTTGACATTGAAATATTGTAAGTTAGGTACTTTTGACATGGGAATTTTGCGCTTAAACAGAGATCAATAGACTCACAATACATTGAAAGTATTCGCGGAGTTGCAATCAACCAAGGCGATGCTCTCGAGTTTGGACACCTGATCGGCTGTGTCCTCGCGCCGATAAAACCAAATGGGCGAGCCGAAACCCGCCGTCTCTCCGCAGCCTAACGGCGGAGTGAAGCAAAAACCGACGAGTCTAAATCTCGCGCCGGGTCCTGGCTTCTATCGCAATGTGAACGGACGCGCGAGCCTGAATGATCGTCATCTACAGCACGTCACCGCTCTCATCGGCGGTGGACGCACCGCACACATCAACAAATCCGCCTCGCCAAATCCTGCCGTCGCAATCAACAACTCCGAGCCCGGTGGCGGCGGCGGTTCAACAACTACCGTCCAACTACCAGCGTTACCAACAGTACCATCATTATCAGCAATACCCTCAGCGTGGTCGTTGTCTGCAGAACTTGAAAATCTGTTGGAACCCCCGCCCCCACCGGCCCCAACACACCCCTCCCCCTCAAATCGAGCAAGCTCTGTCAACGAACATCAGCAACACCAGAACGAACAGCAGCACAACAATCTGCGATCGTCCCCGATCAATCAGCTGCCCACCCGTAGCCCGAGTCACAATGGTCACGGATTCCCCCTCTACACACCACCTGCCCCGATACCAGCATCCGGCGCAAATAAAATTCGCTCTACACCCAACGGGTTACCACACCCAACAGCACCGAGGCGTCCTCATAGTATTGCCGCTCCACCATTCCACGGTGTCCAACATCCCCTTGGTCAGCTCGGTAGTAGAGCAGCCGCAGCGACACCATTATCATCAGCAGCACCAGCACCAGGAGCAACAGCATCGGCAGCGTGGGGCTCAGGTGTTACATCAAATGCAACCGCATGCGGTGTACCAGGAGTGGTACAACGGCGTGCCCATTCGGTCGCCGGTACTCCAGTATCTCTATCCACCAGCAACAACAATGGCATCAATGGCGGCATCAACGGTCAACAGGAACCAAGGAGTAACGGTACATCAGCCGGCAGCGTCGGTGGCGGCGGCGGCGGCAGCGGCGTCGTGGTATCCGCAACTCGCAGCGCTGTACCACCCCAATCTTTATGGAACGGCCAACAACCCTTACCTAGGCGGCCTCACAGCATCGCCTCGACACCCGTTACAGCTGCAACAGGCTTGCCTCCAGCTACAACAGCAACACCAACAAGCGTATCCGCGTCCGCTCGCACACCAGGGGAGCCTATACAATGGGGTGCCTCCGGGATGGTTCTACATCAACCCATACCTCGTAGAGCGTACGCCTCGACCATGCCACATCCTCAACCACCCACGCCCACGTCACAAGGGCCCTGTCTGAGTATACTGACTAATCCTGGAAACTCCAACACCTGGACTTTGGGCGCCGCCCTTCGACCCAGACCTCATAGTATCGCTACGACGCCACAGGGAGTTCCCATGCCACCCGCTTCCCCCTCGGATTCTGGATACCGGTCATTACCTTCAGCCGCTAGCGATTATCAGATACTTAAATCGCCGTCGAAATCTCAACAACAAAGCCAACAACAACAACAACAACAACAACAACAACAACAAAATCAGAGTGCCGTGCGACGATTATCTCTGCCATCTGCTCAAACATTACTTCGCACATCCGCTCCGCGACCTAGTCCCACATTTCACGGACTTCCCTTCCGTCCGTTCACGTGCGGTGTTTCCCCGAATGGTAATCCAATCTTCCTCGGCTGCACTCATCTTCACAATAGCAACTCCAGCAGTGGAAGTACTGGTACGAGAACTTCCACGCCGGCAACGAGTCCGGCGACGCCGCTCACTACGTCGCAGGCGATACAGCAGCTATTGGCGCAGCCGAGGAACGGTTTCAAGATCATGGACGATAAGGTGTCGTTGTTCATAGAAATTCTTGACACGCAGGAAAGATTTGCTAAGGTCAGTGTCGTTCGGCTTTGCATGGCATTATATTTTCATTATGCTGTTGCAAGTTGCTACTAGTAGACCCCACGAGTGTATTTCTGTTTCGAGATTTCCATGTCTGATTGAGCAAAGTAGTTGTGCAGTCACTTTTCTTTGAGAAATTTGTATTAATATAAAAAATTTTTTTTTTATTGTTGTGTATCATTTTATGACACAATTTAATATTTCATTTTGTACAAGGAATAATCATACACAATAAAAATTTTTTTTAAACTGATAGTAATATCTTTATAATATTGTTAATTCATGAAACTTTTTAACAAGATATATAGTAGAATTGAATATCAAAATAGAAGATTTATCTAAGAATTTTTTGTGAATATTTCCTTAGCAAATTGATCGATGAATTGATTTTCTCGATGTAGGATGTTATTCACCTATTCAGTGGTTTATTGAATCTGGAAGCGATTTGATGCCTAAGTCAAGTTTGCGCTTTAAATCGATAATATACGCCGCTCGATGATGAGGAAGGATTCTATCTTAGGATCTCTCGATAGAAGGTCATACATAAATTTGGGATCTGAAAAATATATGTGATACGCTTCTCGCTCTTTACTTGTATGGATCGATCGAAAACATTGTATATAGACAGATAAGCAAGGTAGTCAAACCGCAACTTCACGTTCCGCAGGAACTTTATGATTCGGCGCCGCCATCTTGCAATATTATTTATATGCAAACGCATAAAGGGGTGGAAGGGCGCATCGTTCGCGCGATATATCGGGAGTTTCAGATCCGATTTACCGCCACTTCCGGTACGACGAATGTGTATGCGTGCGCATCTTGCATAATGCATGGGAGATGGGGATGTTAACTAGAAAACTCCATTCGCATCGGAGATGGGTGTCACTTGCGAAATGACCGTAACAAATTTTTTAAAATAGAACTTTCTATGAGAACTTCGTAGTTTGTAAATTGAAACTATGTGCAGATTAACAAAACTTATTTTTATACATTGTAGCATTTGCGAGAACAAGATTGAAAAACTAAGAATATATAAATGTAAATTATATTCTCCTTTTATAATATTTTAATTTTGGTTTGTCAGAGAATTATGAACACATAATAAATTCGTTATATAAAAAAATAAATATATTCTATAAAATCATTATGTGACAATAATCTTTCTTTGATAGAACGCGAGAATGTTATTTTCAATGGATGCGGGATTGTGTTATTTTCATGATGCACGAAACACACAACTGTCGTGTGAACTATTTTATATTAAATTGCTGCCGCAAGAGAGTCCTGAGGAATTGTTCCGGCCACTCGGTTAATTCCTCAAATGCTTTTGTGACACTTTTCAAGTCCAGAAAGTAGTTTTCATTACAGTTTTCATTGTGCGCATTCTTTTGTTGCGCTTGCTAGTTTTTAATTTGCGTTTAACCATTGCTTTTGAAACTGAGTTCTCTCATATAAATACACAATCGACGATTCCCTTTTGCTTGCTTTCGTTGGTGAACTGAACAATAGGTGATAATGAAATTGCGTACGTTACAGACAATTGATTTTTGTTGGCGGATGTTTTTGCTCCCAAAAAGATAGCAACTTTTATTTTGTTTTAGAAATAATTTCTAAATCTGACTGCTATTCTGTAATAATATTATCTTTTTAATAGATTTTTGATTTGTCTCAACTCTTAAAAAAAACTTCGAAAATGCGATATTAAAATATAAATCTTCAATTTCTTATATTTTATATTCTATATTATATTTCGAAATATAGTACATGTACTTTGATATAAAGGAATAATCATTCAAAATTCGAATGGCACATAAGTGCGAAATGTCTTATTGCAATTTACGTGTAAAAATAAATGTCTTGTAGCAATTTGTCTCGAGGATTCAATTTTTGCGGTCGTGCAGCGCGTCGCGGAAACGATAGAAAACTATCCCGTTCCTTACTGAAAATAACAGGTATGTGGCAAAGGATTAAATTCCGCGGGAATTGATGGCGGCGCTAAGATTAAACTACGACCTCCGGTAATTCCAAGAGATTCCTCTCATTCAACCGCCCATTTCCACCCTTTTCCTTCTGAGTGCTTGCGCCACTGTTTGCAAGTCGTTTCAAAGGACACACACCACGTCATTATACGTACAGCTGTCTCTCTCGACTCTATGTCGACATCGCCGATTGGAGCGTTGGAGAGATGGCGGATGCGGAAGAACGATTTTCCTGCTAGTTTCCTGCCTTCTCACATCGACGTCCGAGATATACAGATGTGCATTCTGAATACGCGTTGGAGTTATCCAATGGCATATTAGTTTCCAAGTCGACGAGGTTGCTTAATTGAAGTCTTAATATCGTGACTCAAAGCGCGAGCAAATGAACGTTGAATCTTGTGCAAGAACATTGATTATAGCGACACGACTGAGATATATATATATATATATATATATATATATATATATATATATTATATACGACTATCTTACTGATGAATGTAAATGAGATTTGCTACTAAGAACACTCTCAACGAATAGTGAATTTTTGGTTGGATCTCGCTTAACGTTTCTTAATGAATGAATGATGACGTTGTGGTAGACCATGAACTCAAAGCACGTGATTAGTAATGATAATAGCGTCGTATGTCACTACTCCGTGAATGAGAATACGTTGTATATTTTGTGATTTGATAAGCTTTGATAATTTCGGATAATGTCTTATATTTATAAATAGATTTTTAATAAGGAGAAATTTTATTATAATTTTGATATCAATTAGATACATAAACCGATTGTAATCGATATCAAAATTATAATAAATTATTACAAATAATCACAAATAATAAATTGTTACAAATAATTTTATTATAAAATTATTATTATTTCATTTATATATATATAAATTAAATTTTACTGATTATTAATACTATATTTTTTATTATTACTTTGTTTTAATATTTAGTTTAAAGTTATTAATTTTATCGGTATATATCGGTTATTATTTTTTTATTTTTTATAACAACAACATTTCAGAAAATATTAAATTCTTTTTATAAATAGCAAACTATTTTTATATATATTTTATGTTACAGTAGAAAGAATATGTTATGTTACCAATTTTTAAAATTCTTTTTGACGTGCAAAGATTTTTAACTAAGTCAACGACACTTTAACATAGTTACTTAGCAGATTTGCATATGATTTTAGAAGAAACAGTTATACATTATTTACTGTATTTGCTATATTTATTTTATATATTGAGGGATAAAATCCAAGATAAATCCAATATAAAATCCAAGATATTCTGAGATTATGAATAGAATTAAATTTTCACAGGGGTACATACAGAAATTTATGATTTTAATCGCGATACTTAATTTTAATTTCGTTATTATCTGCGTATTTGCCTTTTATTTGTTTAGCGCATTCCATTGGTTTCGATTGCCTATAATTGGCATGTGAAAATTTCGATACAGCACAATACAGCGCATCGATAATATTTTGCTGGACATGGAATCACGTTCACCGGATAATGGAAAATTCCAGGAAAATTTGTATCCATGCCGCAGATAGTATGAGTCTAAAAGCAAAAAATAGTCATCTGCTATGACGTTTATATTTTTCTGGTATAGTTTGTGATGTTAATGAATTATTATAAACTATTTCGTTATTTTCTTCTTTATAATTATAGAGACTAAGATGTTTTATAAATACGGTGTTAATGAGAACTAGTGAAAGCAGTAATTTGAAATACTATTTCATTGTTGGAAGAGTTTCGAATTATGTAATTAAATATTACATTTTAAAGATTAAACTAAATCTTTAACAACGAGAACTTTAATTATATTATTCTGATAAATATTATGATAAAAGAAATAACAGACATATATATTTTACATGATAATATTGCTATTCATCTACAAAGTTATTTTGAAGATGAAATGCGACTGAACTGAGATGTCTGAAAGTTAAAGCAATTTAAGTTTAACTCGCAAAAGTAGCGCTAAAAATTGAGAATGCAATGTCTTGAAATATTCTCGTTGTTATGCATTTCTGTATCTAAATATGTATATATCTTGGCCGCGTAGTTAGATTAACAGGGCAGCTAGCGAAATGGCGAAAAACTTCACAAACACACTAAAGCGTACATTATAACTTTCAACGGAATGAATTTTTAAAAATTTTTATCGTGACACTTGCGAAGTATTTTTTCACATATTATTTTATGAATTTTTTTGGTTGTGTTATTCTGTTTTTTTTTTTACTATTGAATGTTGAGAAAATTTTAACGAATTATATATTAAAAATAGAATACGCATAAGAAATTACACGGCACTCCCTAAGTAATGATTTTACATAAGAACATGAAAATTAGATCGAATCAATATACGAACTTACTTAATACGATTTACAACTATTAGTGTAGAGAAACGTGATACTCTTAAGGAAATGTCTACCAGGAAAACGGACATAGAGGAAATTAGCAGTCATGACTAGCTGATGTATCTTTCATCTAGATATAGCTTTACGCGGAAATATACAGAAAGTACTAGAACCACTGGATATCTTTTTAATCACAGCTTCTTTACATAATCTGTAGACGATCTTCATCTTTATTAAAAATGAAGAAAGACGTAATTTATTGCATTTTTAATTTTGAGTATTTTTATGATAGGTTTTAAATTAAAATTTAACTTGAGTAAAGAAACTATTTGAATTGATTTTATTATTAAATTGTTGAATTTTGTAAGAAAATTTTTCTGGGAATTCATTTATTAAAAGTGTATGTTCTTTATTTTTTATCGTTAATTACTTTGTCATGTTTAAAAAGAAGTCAATTTCAAATCGATAAAAGAATCTTTACCAAAAATATTTAATCCTTTATTAAAAATATGAAGGAAGACCGTAATTTATTATATTTCCAATTTCGAATATTTTTATAATGGATTTTAAATTTAAATTTAATTTAAATAAAATGACTATTTGAATTAGTTAAGAAATTGTATTATTAAACTATCGAATTTCACAGAAAAATTTTTCTTGGAATTTAATTTATTAAAATTTATTAAAAGTTTTTTTATTTTTGTCATTAATTGTCTGCCACGTTAATAGCCTTGCTACTGAAAAGAAATCAGTTTAAATCGATAAAAGAATCTTTAACGATAAAAGTATTTAGTGATTTTGGAATTAGTAGATACACATCTATAACATTAAATAAGTGATTTCTCTTTATCAGTTAATTTTCTTTGTTGTATATATTCCAATTATTATTAATAATTTTTAATCTATTTTAAAATATCAGATTATATTTAACGATGTAACAAATATATAAAGTGCAAGATTTAATTAATAAGTGTTTCGTAAATTTAATATATTAAATTTAATATACTATTAATCTCCTCAGTGACGTAACATTTTGTATGATCACTAAATGAATCATTTATTTCGTTAACTGAATAAATGTTTTCACAATTTCGCTTTTTGCGTGTAAATATCGGTGTTTTTCAATCACATAAAAAAAATTCAAGATATGGTCGTTTTGCTTAATTTGTTAACTGCGTTACTGGATTCTCGCGAATTTTCTAATAACGTTGCAATCGTGAATATCAGAAAAGTAAGGAATAGAGTGTGCATGTAAGAAAGAGAGATTGTGCGCGCATAGCATATTTTATTCGTGTATCCAAGCAGCACGTCATTCGTAAACTAAGCCAATATAATCGCTAAACTTGAACGGAGGGAAGAAACTTCTTGACAAAAGCCTATATTCCACATACCCTACGCCGCGCCGTGCCGCGCTGTCGTTTCGATGGACCATCCTACATGCTAAGCTCAGCCCGGTAGTACAATAGATTCTATCCCGGAGGAACGTCGCCCGAGACAACTTCTTAAACCCGCGTCGGTGACGTCCAAACTTCGGACACATTTTACCTCGGGCTCGTCCCATTAGCGTAAACTTCCAGCAGCGTGCGACACTATATCATTACGATGTAACTGCCAACGGGGACTCCAGTTTGGTTCCGCCGGGGAGAGGACTGTTACGATAAATCCATCACCGCAAGGGTATACAATGTTCCGTTTAAAATCTTAGCCACGTACTGCTACCCTTAGCTGTATTGTTTAGTTCTTTCTCGCCCCCCTCGCCACTTCCCTAAAGCATGCTATTTCTCAAGAACAGCTGGAAAGAACTTTCTTGAGATCTTCCTTAAATTATTTATTGCTTCTTTGAATCTTTCTGTTTATGAATTTATGTAATTTTAAATGTTAAATAAAACAACGAATAATTTTTTTTAATAAGTAATTCTTTTTTAAAAAGTAATTGAAACGGGTGCATCCAGAAGCGACGACCGCTCATTGAGCGCTCATTGAGCAAAAAAGAGATTTATCTATTATTAATATGTTTATTTATTATAATTTGTAACGTAAAATAACTTTGTCTACTATAAATAATCTTTAATATCATCTTTCTTACTTATTTATTACTGTTTATTATTTCTCTAATGCCGTGTTAAGATTATGTAGCGCTCAATGAGTGATGGAGTAATTTTAAGTCGCTTCATTAGAGAAATAATAAACAGTAATAAATAAGTAAGAAAAATGATATTAAAGATTATCTATAATAGATAAAGTTAATTCTACATTACGAATTATAATAAATAAACATATATAATATTAATAATAGATTAATCCTTTTTTTGCTCAGTGAGCGGTCGTCACTTCTGAATGCACCCAATGTAATTCTAAATTGCTATTTATATAAATATATATATAGATATATGTATACTTATATAATATATATTAATAATATTCTATATACGTACTACTATATCACATGTTAAAAATACGTAAAAATCGATCGATTACATTTTTCATTGGCAACATTTATTTGGATTTGATCTTTGCAGCTTCATGAGAAATATGGGGCAGTGGTACGAATCGATGGCTATTTTCGACTTCATTATCGACATTATTTGATGTCTCGACAATTCTCCAGAAACCGGCCACTTCGACTGAGTATTCGCGAAAAGTACTATTGTAATATTTATGTCACAGAGAGTGACAAAGACGCAGGAAGTTTCGCATAAACTGACATCTCAAAAGAAAACATCCGCCCATATTACGAGGGCCTTCATGAATTTTATCCGCTCGTAAAACAATTACGCGAGCTCGGTACTTCGCTTTAATTCCCGTCCATTGTCGCTAGGGGTCGAGTGAAAAATAAAAGCTTTCCCATTCTCTACCTTTTGTCTTTGTTAACTCGTTGTACATCCTTCTTTCTCTTTTGCTGACTAACTTAATATGAACGATCTATAGTTTGAATGGCATGCTTTGGTTTCATATTTTTACTTCGAAAATCTTCGTACGACTTGTATACATACTTGTATCTAAAATTAGAAATTAATTTTTGTTGAGACATGAGTAAAGGCTATTTATTTGCACCAACAATATATATATATATATATATATATATATATATATATATATATTACTGCTATGCGGAAAACGGGAAACACTCTTCTCTCATTTATGAGTGTGCTTATGTATTATCGCACTGTACTCAGTATTGGATTATCACTGTTGCAGTACCACGTTCCAACAAATAATCACTTTACGTCCGCCAGGATATTCCGCAGATTTTGTAATGGATTATTGTAATTAATACTATTACACCGTAACAGTTTGAAACTTGCGGTAGCATTACACCGCAGCTGTCTCCCTATAGCTGCGCTTTAGTGATCCTGACGCGAAAACTTAGTACTTTCTTTTTATTCTCAGAAGTGAGACTTTTGTTAAACTTTGTTGGCTCTTAATGAACACTAACAAACCGAATTTTGCAAGTTAAAAATCGAGCGTAAGTAAACGCAGCTTTCTCTGACTGCAATCGACTATTACGCAATTTTATCGCGAGATGGTAAAAAAATTACCGTTGCCTGATCGTCGCGTTTTATTGAAACGGTTAAATGAACGATCGACGTGAACTTTTGCCATGACATGAAGCCGACCGGAAATGATGCTTTTTCATAAACGCATAGACCTCTCCTTCCGTAAATTTCGACAACATGTGCGTAGCTGTCCGATCGTAAAATTTGGCAAATCGCATAGATATTCGCATACGCGACCACGCGATCGTCGGGGAAGTCGACCGGCGGATTATTTCGGCGGATTTTGTTCGCTCGTAAAGTGATTATGCAAAACGTAGTCGCGCCCTCGTGTTACCGCGCGCTCGCGAAGGGCGTTTTAATTTGGTGGCATTGTCGGATCCTGGGACTCGGCTGAAAATTAAAAGCTTATCTAGCACGGCCTAGCCTATTTCCTCCCGCCTAGCATATTCTCGCTCGTCGCTATAGCCTTGCATTGTCTACTGTTGGAAATTATTATCAACAACGTTGGTACGATTTACGTTGACAACGACGTTGCAAATAGTGATTGTTTGAACGTTGATTTCGTCCCATTGTCTGTTCATCAAGTCCTTTCTTCATCAGCTTAGACCTTCTTACAGCTCTCTGTCGCTTCTTCAATAACGTTATTATTGAAGGGAAAACTATTTTCAATAGTATTGTCTTGCATCTTTTATCGCATTCCTGTTAACAAAAATATAACAGTTTTATAAGTCAGTTTTTATTTTGTAATTTATGATATAACCTATTAAAAAAATTGCATGTTTATTTTAATTCTCCAACACTGAGATAAAATCACGTTGAGTATTAAAATTATAATTTCCGCGGATCAGAGATATCATAATTTTTGCGATTTTTAGCTATCGTTTTGTTAAAGGAAATAATACATAATATTAAATATTGCTTTGACTTCCGTAATTTCCGTTTCAGTCAATAATTCAAGGATATTTATGCAACAAGCAGTATGTTACGTTACGAATACTTGATATAATGGTTGGTCCCTTTTCACTTCCAACTACCACTGTCATGCGATGAAACGGGTTCGTCAGATTCAAAG
>Ga0157364_1001854_pt1 | contig 18759 bp, 7 predicted proteins | sample AttsexASBM2_FD_111476 | JGI IMG/M metagenome (GOLD analysis project Ga0157364, IMG submission 111476) | Fungus gardens microbial communities from leaf cutter ant in Ribeirão Preto, State of São Paulo, Brazil - Atta sexdens ASBM2 | ecosystem: Host-associated > Fungi > Mycelium > Unclassified ...
TGATAGAAAATTGATTAGGGAATAATATGTAAAAGTCGATAAAATTAAGAAGCTTTGGGATATATAGATTCAAAGAAAAAAAAAGTTCAGAAACTAAAAAATTTCGATTCAGCAAATTGCATAAGGACTCTATATGTATAACTAAGATTAAATATTGTAGTGAATGGAAGATTAAATTTTAAACAAAAATATAATACAATTAAGTAAATATGGTTTTCACCATTTAATTGTATTTTTGTTTGAAATTTCAATCTTGAAAATTTCAATCAAAGAATTTATAGAAAAGTTCCGTATAATAATCTTAACTTTAAAAACTGGATTAAAATAATTTTTATCTTTTTGTTTATTTATTCAAATTTATGAATAACATTAACTTTCTCTCTCTCTCTCTCTCTCTCTCTCAATAATGTAGTTTTTCTCTTTTAATAATATATTTTCATTTACACTGCTTTTTACTGTTGACATAATAGAGCCTGCATACAGACTTTCTCTCTACCCATATCAATAATTCAATTTGATAGAAAATAATTCACTGCGCACAACAAGAAAGGCATTTCAATGGCAATCACGTGTAGGTCATAAGCGCAACTCTGCATGGACGCTCGCTTTTCTGATTTCCACTCAGTCTCTCCACTTCCGTCCCTTTTCAGAATACGCTTTTTGCAACGTGCGGTAGCGCATAACGAAGGATGCGGTCCAGCGAACGCAAAGCAAAAAAGGGGAAGAAGCGGAACGCGGAGAACGCGCGAAAGAAACGCCGAGATAATTAGAATTCAGTTCGCTTGCGAATTTCATGCCGGGCTCCTTTTCTGTCTGACATTCTCCGCGGAAGTTTCCGACTAATAGGAAAAAAGAAAATGCAGATCGATGTCGACGACGAAGAGGAAGGCGGATAGATCGAGAAAAAAATGGAATGGGATGGAAGACGGACTGAGATGAAAGGAATGAGAGAATGGTCCGTATAATTGGTGCTCGCTATGAAAAGCTGCCGAAAACAAAGGCGACCGAGAGAGAACTACCGGCCGCGAAACTCCCGATGAAGTTGGGATTTCATTTGCAAATCAAAATTCATGTCGTCAGGTGTGCAGGCGGGAAGAATTCGACGAGGCTTTTAATACTCTTCCCTAGACGAGCGGAGATATCTGCCTTTCATTATTTTACTTTATTCTACATCCCATACATCTCACTGCTTTTCAACTTAGTTATCTCTTTTTAAGTCAACTACGTTGACCTAAAAAGCTGTCTTTGTAATCTCAAAGAAACATTCATACGCATGTGAATATGTTCTATTTTATATGCTCTATTTTTTATCCTTGATATCAATATGTAATACTTAATTTAAAAAAATTTTTTAACCTATTATTTACAGAAAAATTAATTTAAAGCCGTCAATTAAAAGATATTAATGCCCTTAATGGAATTTTACAATTGGATTTATTGCCGAAAATACTTTAAAAGTTCAATAATTCTAAAAAGTATATATAATAATGGTATTTATTTTAGATAAGTTCTAAATCTACTTTGAGATACTTAATATTATTATTAATATATTACACTGTCAATAGTAATTAATGCTGCACGTATGTGCAAGTAATGGCATCATTCATTCAATCTCTCAACTACTAATTCGATTATCTATACCTTTAAGAAATGCAAGTGCCGATATTACATAACGTTCTATTATCAAGTTTTACATTTATGTGCGACTATAAAAAATTTTTATTTTAAAAATATTTTCTATATTTTGTACTATAAATGGATATGTGTATTTTGCATTTACTATTAATAAAGTTCTTTAGAAAATTAAACTATTTCCTTTGATTTGTCTATTTGCGTACTCTTCTTTTTCTATTCGTACGATTTTTGTGAGTTCTTTTTTGCGAATTTGTATTCCCAATCAAACATCTTTTCAAATGGAAGCGCAAACTCGAAAACTTTCGTCGCCTCTTCGGAGAAATTTAATGAGCAGCTATTATTACTCGCGCGCATAGAGTGACTTTAATCGAATTACGAAGCGGTTCAATAAGGCGCGCTTCGTTCAAGACGCGCGAGTTGTTCGCGCGTTTATCGTATGACTTCTAAAATGAGAGTTCGAGAAGGAATGCCATTTTATCTGTTGGACTGCGGCAATAACGCCTAAGTGCAACGCTTAAGAGGTTTGCAAGAAAATGCTTTGAAAGATTTAAAATAGAAATTAACTAATAAATTTTCAGAAACTTAGGAAAAGAAACGTGACAGTAAGAAACAACATTAGAAAATAAAAGTTAATAAAAATATCGATACAATTAAATGTAATATAAACATTACAAATTTTATATGTTAAAATAGAAAGAGATTCTTTAATTCTATTAAGTTTACGACAAAGATTAGGTAGTGATCAGTTTAAAAATTATTCTAAAGTTGATTTTTGCGTGCCTGAAACTTTATACTTTACTCGAAGAAAAAAGTTAACTAACTCTTTTAAGACAGTTCAATCCTATTTCAGCTTTCTCAGTGACTAATCAGTGAAGAGGAAATCGATTTCTTACATTTAAAATAAACTTTCAATTTTATTTCGACCAAGACAGTATATAAAGAAATAAAATAAATTTTTGCAAGAATAAAGGATTTTATTTGATAAAATTTTCATGTCAAATAAAATGTTTATTGTTTGTTCGCAACTTTCAACTTTCAGCGTAGATTTTTTATTGTTTCGAACTGTAAAAATCTAAAAAAAATTCTTATGAAAACTTTAACACAGATGTTGGATTGTATTTTATTTATTTTTACGGATTTAAATTCATCTACCAGAATTTATAAAAAAACTGACTATATCTTTAAAAGTCCAACATTACCAGCGGAGGAGTAAATTTGTTTCGTGTTTGATCTGATTATGAATTTTTGCGATAGATCTGATTATGAATTTTTCCGATAGATTTTAAACGATATATGAGTACATTCTGATTTATTTCAAATTACATAGATGCGGTTTTCACGAGCAAAATTAAGAACTTCGCAAAAATAAGAGAATTTAAAATATTTTTTTATATTTCTGTATATGTGATAATCAATATGAAATAAATAATTCTTACTGATGACAAATTGAACATAATATATCGAAATTATTTCGACTTCAATGTTAGTCTTAAAATGGGTCGTACGAAATAGCGAAAGGAGGTAAAGAAGAAAGTTAAATTGGTGGAATTAAAGTGTGTAGGTGCGGTAGGAAAAGTCAACTCGTTAAGCGGCTCGTTCGTAGGTAAAAGTCGGTTGTTTCGAAAACGACTGAACATTAGAGGAGTCGCACGTCTATAATAGGTTCGTACGCGCCGATCTCGCGAATCGCCGGCTTAAGTGAAATTTCGTCGAGATCCGCAATGTGCGATTCTAAGTAATATTATTGCCACAATTTGGCAAAGTCGTTGTGAACTCATATCATTAGAGTCTCGTTAGAATGAGAAGGGCATGACAAAACAAAGGAGAGAAGAACTGTTCTTCGCAGTCTATTCTCGCTCCAGTTTTAGCGAAAGCCTGTAAACGAGACGACGATGTACGGTCCTTACGGCTCGGAAAATACAGGGAAATGTACGAGGCGTGCAGTGGAATAACACTTGCTAGGAGTCTCTGGGTAAACTAATTAATTCCGGTGGCGAAGAATCCAAGCTCGGGGTGGAACAAATCACTAAAGTAATTCTCTACTATTCGCAAGCAAGAAGATACGTGTGTATATTAACCATTTCATGTATGCCTTTCAATTACTGTAAAATACATATTTTGTACCAATTATAGATTTTTTAAAATCAATTTACATTATATATTTAATATTTTTTGTTTTTTTATCTTAATTATTAATTGAAAATAAGAATTTTTTATTACATAAAAATTTATTCGATAACATTAGAAAAAGGAAGATAGTTATTTTTTAAATTTAATTTTCAATTATTAAAAGACTTTCCGCGCACGATTTATATTCAAAATGGAACTTTGAAATTGTCTAATTTTTTTGTAAAAATGAAATCATTGTTAAATGGGAAGACTTCATATCGCAATATTGAGGGAACAGTTCGTGTCGGAAGGGAGAGAAGAATTATTAGGTTCCCACGGATTGAGTTATCAAGGTACAAGGAGTAACATTTCTGAAGTTCACTCGTCTCCGGAGTGAGCTAAACCCTTCTTCTGTAGCGCTGCTAGCGAGAGAGTACTTTCCGAGAGCCGTTACGCCATTTGCGACTCCGCGGATTCTCTCGTTTTGTCGCTAAAATCTGCTCGGAGCTCGCTCGGCTTCGTTACGAAAGTACTTTGTATCGTGAGCTCGTCGAGAACATCCGCCCCGCGAATTGATAGCGTCCGTAAAATGTACGGGTCTGACCTGGTCTGATAAAGGACATTCAGACCGACAGTCAAATTGTGAACTACGCTTTGTTTCCAACTTCATTTTCAGACGCTTTTCTCTTGAAAATGATAAAAACTAGGAAGAGATCTCCTAGTAAATTTAATTCTTCTCATTTGTGAAGAATTAAATTTACTAGAAAAAAATCTTCTCGTTTGTTTGCAATTTTCAAATTTAAATAAGTCGATGGCTAAAAATTAAGATTTTGTTAAATCCCACTTCAAATTAATTATAAAATGTAATTCGCTATTTACAATGTGTTATTTCAATAATTCATTTTCATTTCAATTTAGCTAGAATCTTTCCTATTAAATAATTCCAATTAATCAATGAATGATAATTAGTGATTTCAATTAAAATTTCAGAAAAATGAAAAATTAATTTTTGGCTTGTCAAAAACCATTGAATATTGTACGCATTAGTATACCGTTTCTTCTCACTCACCGAGAGAAAAAATGTGGCAATTATCATAATTTAACTATAATTTAAAATCATTTTTCAACTATATATTCTTTTTTGTGGAAATATAAATATCATTATTATTAAAATTGTAGCAGTAATAATACAAAAATGGAGAGTAATTATAATTATTTTACTATGAAATTAATCACAAATACTAAATACTTTTTTTTTTAAATATTCCTTTAATTATTCATAATTCTCTATAATAATTCTTTATAATATATATAAATATCATCGTCACGGTTGACCTAAACGAGAAAAGCAACGACTGCTATACGCAGATTCAATCTTAATTAGGAATTTCTTTTAACGTCTGCCTCGTTAGGTCGTTACTACTAGTAGATACGTAATCGTCTGACTATCAAGGAGCGCATCTACTACTTTCGTTAATGCTCGCAGTTATAAAAGACTAATGAGTCTCGCGCGCGCGAAGTTTGCGCTCGCGGAGGCGGCTTCATTAATTTTCTTACTAATTAACGAAGGACGCCGATCAAGGGAGGCGCGACGAAGGGGATTTTTGCCGAATGGAATTTCTGTGTTGGCGGAATACCTCCCCGATGGGAGAAGGCCGAAGATTCCTCGGCTTGTTACCTAACTTGATTATTCTTCTCGAACTCGTGTAAGCTACGTTCTGTTCGGAATCAAATGCCTCTGCAGAATGAGTCATTAAAAGTTGAACAAGTTTGCGAAACGATCGTCTCGCCTCTGTTCCTATTGCGAAGTGTCGATTTGCAACCTCGTTGTAAAATAAAATACACAACGATCTAAAACTATCATAATAAATAAAACATATTAACGGCAATATTGTTGCGAGTGATAATATTATTTTCTTGCCATAGCATTTTTTCTTTTGATATTAATGGCCATTGCATTGATTTATCATTATTAATTTTTTTTTAGCTCAACTGTTTCAATTATACTGATTTATTCAGAGCTTTATTGTGTTATTATTTATTTGTCATTTATTTTTCGAATTCATTTATATTCTACATCTATTGCAAATTCAAAACATTAAATTCGCGTAAATGGTTTCATTGAATCTTTTATAATTCTTCCCAAATATATCAAATATAATTTTAAACGTTCTGGAATTAAATAAAAAATAAATCATAACGACGTAAAAAATAAAACATAAAATATAACTTTAAAAATTTAAATAATTTAATTATACCTACATGATTTCAAATAAAAAGAACTGAGTGAACTTTAGCTTAGAAATCATATATCTGTCACTACATTTTATGTGCATTTTTATGCATTATTCCATCGATTCTACGATGACTGAAAGAATCAGCAGTAACACTATGAGGTTCTGCTGATTCTGCAAGAAAATACATCACAAGATAAACGGCGACATGAGGACAGGAAAGACTGCATTGCTAAAAATAATAAAAATTCATAGTGGTGTGTGTATGTGTGCCGTTTTGAGATATTATATGGAAAAATATACAATATTTTCTCTCAACGCGGTGAATTCTGTTAAGAACTCAGTATTCTTCTTTCTTTCGAACCACGTACATTGTCCGTCCTTTATTTGAAAGCAACACAAAATTGTATAAATCGAATCCGATGTCTCTCTCTTTCTCTCGTAAGTAAAAATTGAACCGATATTAAATAAACGATATAAACAAAAAACTGATACTCTAATTGAGAAGAAATAAACACGCATATATAAGTCATATAATAATTAATACCATTTGTAAATTAGCAACCATTAAGGAATTGACATTGAGTAGTGTGGTTATCGGATCCCATACAACTTCCATTTCTACAAATAAGTTTTTAAGTGCTCGTTACGAGTTTGATTTGTTTCTCGGGTTACTTTTTTCCTGTTAGCACAAGCTCTATACGAGCGTATTGTATTCTATTCCAATTTCGCCATTTCCATTACACGGAGCTATCGAATAATTATTAACGACGATGTTCCACCCGCGTAGCGTTCACATACATACGACGAACTTCACTTCGGGACACGGCGCGGTGCGGTGGTCCCGGTGGTAGCATGAAAAATTAATGGGATACATTGCGCGATTCCGAATGCAATCCACTTCCGACCACTCGAATGCTGTCGAGTATTCGTCGACTTCACATTGTCGCGGAAATCGTTTTCACAAGCCGATCGACTTTCAACCGATCCTCCGATGATTCGTTAGACTTTCGTGTGATCGTACAGGAATTGAGGTTCATGTAGATGCGATTATGTAGACAGCGACTCCTTGTGCGCTTCCAATTAGCAAGAAATCGAGACGTTGCGAAGTTGCGAAATGAATTTTTAACACGTAATCTCCTTAAAAAAAGGAAAGAAAAGAAAAAACGAAGAACTCGCCCGAGCACTACGTCGATTGAAATCGTTTCAGAAGTGCGGCGAAGTTCGATATTTACATTCGATTACGTCGCCGATTTCGTAAGATAGCATTTAATGATTTCTTGATGTCGTATATATTTTATGCCGTGAGATTTATCACGCTTCTATGATATTAGAAAAGAATTACAATCTTTCAATTTCGAAAATAAATGTTATTAATATTACTTATTATATATTATTTAATATTATTATATATAAAAAAATTTATATATATATATATATACACATACAAAATTTCTATATATAATATATATATATATATATATAATTTTTAGTAATAATTTTGATAATATTAAAGAAAAGATAATAGAATTGAAAATGAGATATATGATTTTTAATTATAAGCTATGAAGTCCATTCAATTCCGTTAGTATTCTCATTAAAATCGTGTATAATTGGATTATTTAAAATGAATTTTTAAAAATTATTTCATATTCTATCTTTTATTTCTTTATATAATTTGTTCTTATAATTCTAGAACGCTTGAAATAATGACCAATCGATAACAATCCACTTGTTACAGAATTTCAATATTTAAAATGTATGACATTACTAATAATCCTCATTAACGTTCTTTGAATAATTATCGATGGCTTCGAATAAAGAAAAAAAAACAGAATGTCTCATAAGAAATATATTTTTAGTTATGGAAGGTAAAAGCAAAACGCTTATCAGCGTTAAAAAACGAAAATGTTTGAAATATTCAAATATTCCACAATCGATAGTGCACGATTCTGGTTTACACTCGAACATTTTACGTCACACGTAAGTAGCCTCTAAGGCAATTTATGGCAAGCCTTCTTCGTCGGATTCCCTCGTATTCTCCAGCTCGAAGCTGGCAGCTTCCGGCGATTTAATTTAAACTTGTTTGTTTGGTACGTAAGTTTCTTGTCAGATGAATCTCGGCTGTGCCGATGAGCCACCATGCTGCTTATACAATTATGAATATTAATTTTCCATCCTCGCGCAACTACCATCAGGACGCGGAAGAAGGATATATTAGATAAAATCTAAAAATATGTATTATACGGAAACATAAAGCAACTATCCCTGATCGTGAAAAGAAGAGAAAAAGAGAGAGCAGATAATCGATTACAACATGACAATTAAGAATTGTTGCATTATATTCGTGAACAATTCATTATATCTCACTTGTCAAGCTAAGAATAAGATATCTTATTATATATCTTATTATATATACAAAAATGATTTTGCTAAAATATAAAAAAAAAATTTAATTAGATACAAATTTGAAAATAATTGTAGGATGCTCATATTGTAAAATATAAAAACTTTTTCTCATCATGTCTTGAGTTTCCTATACAAATATTTTTATGCTTTAACAAAATTATTTTCAAATCAGCAAATTTGTAGATATTTCAGCAAAATCGATCTTTCCATATAGATTAATTTAAAACTTCGCTTACTGAAATATTAAACAATTTTTTAATTATTTCACAAAGTCTCAATTTAAACTTTGACATAAAAAAATCGTTTCAAAATTGAATGAAGACAAATAATTTATAGAGCATTGAATATGCGAAGAACGTATCATCAAATTGTTTCGGTATATGCACACAGGATGAGCAATAATTCGGTCTGAGCGTAGATCGATAGTTTTAAATTTTCAGAAACGAGTGTGATATCACACGTGAATGGTTGCAATCTGTTTGTGCCTGAACCGCCGTTCATTTTCAATCGTCAAATCCGACAGGAATTATTTCGCGCCGATCAATTAAAATGACCCTCCGGTTGTCCTTTGACGAACTGTTGATGGTCAATTAGTCGATGAGAAAATTGAAGGATTTTTCATTTCGTGCGTCGTCCGGTTTAAAAAAAAAAAAATCTATTTTTGCGAAACGCGGTAGAGTCCAGGTGAAATCTGATAAGCCAGGTACACGCTATCAGATACTCGTGTACGTTCGCTGCATTGCCGAATGGAAACATAACACTCGAATCGTATTTTTCCAATAACCGGGTTAGATCTTTTTTTACAATATTCTTAATTTTCAAAACTTTCAAATCGGAAAATATTTTAGTAATGTCTACTGAAGAATACTATTAAAAAATGTGCATAATATTCGACATATTCAAATTACAAAAAATTTGGAAAAATAAATATTAATAAATAAAATAATATTAATATCTTTTTCGAAAAATAATATTTTAATAATATTGTTAGCACAAAGCTCGATGCTAAAAACGTGTAAATATAAGAGCATAAAGCATAAAAGTTTGATAGCAATTTCACCACATCTACCCTCAAGTCATCGGCACGAATAGCTTTCGCATGTAATTATAGCGACGTATTACAATCTCGCAGGCAAAAGGACTTTTCATTATGATTCCTCTATGTTCCTCGAAATAATTGCAAACGAATTATTCGCCCCGGGTCGACCTTGCGGCCAAAGAAAATCGCTCGAATCGCAATTTTCCTCAGTCACCACCGTTGTTTCTGGGTTAAAGGAAAATAAAGGAAGCGCGGAGGAATACATATATTTCCTTCCTACCTCTGTTTGTCATGGAGATTAATCGAACGCTGTCGCGACCGCGGCATGTTACCCGGCGCCATGCGATTCGTCGCGTTTCAGAGTGATTCCGGAAGTGGCGTTATTAATGACATCGTGGGGTTGATTGCTTTTCGACGGCAGGGTACGAAACCCCAACGCTGGTAACCCCCTCGTTCCCATCTTCTCGTTGAAATTCTCACTGTCGCCCTCCTACCCTTGTAATCGATGAAAAATGTTTCAATTTCGTTTCGTCGAGAGTCCGCTTTCATTTTCGAGTCGAGTAAAAAAAAAAAAAAAGATCACAGCCAGACAAATCGGATCACGCGCCGGTTAAATATTCGTTCTGCCCTCTTTCGCAGCGAGAAAATATTGATACTGAAACATACATAGAACGGAGAAGGAAGGTGGAGGGAAACAGGAATCGAAAGTATCGCGCAGCGTCGAAATTGACAGTCTTTTGCATATTCATAACGCGGATAACTTGTTCCGCGGCTATTCGGAAAATTCGAGACATTCCCCGAGAAAATATTCGATACCTTTTTTTTTTACGTAATAGTCGAGCATGCGAGTAATTCGCAGTCGTTATTTTACAGGCGAATAAAGAACCTTTACGCAAAACCACACTTTCCTTTTGTGTAAACTGCGTTCGAACGAAGCTTTGATGCGCTATAGAAATTCGAGCTATTTTTATGGAGAGACAGGGAGAGAGAGCTCGTTGTCGCTATGGACACAGTCAATTAAAAATATTTATTTTTATCGTAACTAATTATTTCCTTCATTTTATCTTTCTCATTTTCTCGTTCTCGCAAATAAAGAAGCAACGCCTGCAGCCTGATTAGACTGTGTATCTCGTAAAAAAAATTCATTCCAGAGAAGAGCAAAGGTTGACGCGGTATCATGCTGCGTCGCGTGCAATTAACGTTAATTGGAATGAGCGCACTCACTGTTAAGCTCTATGACAACGGTGGTGGTGGGTGGCGACGCTAATTGAGTGTTATTCGCTCGGCAGGACAGCTTGGCGTGATGATGCCTCCTCGTGAGAGCTTTCACAGTCACGTTGCTGATGGTTACGACGTTGGTCTCGCCGCCTGGTCCTTGCGTTTCTCGAACCTCGGTAGATGCATGGATGATTTGAGATTCCAAATACCACGAGACTTGTGGTCTAGGTTTACCTGCGCAGATAAAATGAAACTATAGTTAGAAGAGCATAAAGCGGAACAATGTGTGGTGTTGTGCTAAAATTGCAGATTATCTGAGATTTAATTATCCAAAATGTAATAACGAGATTACAGTGAAACGTAATCGGCAAAATGTATGGAATATATTATATGAAGAATTAAAATAAAGATGTCCTGAGTAATTAAAAATAATAGTTACAAGTAATAATTGTAAATAAAACCACATTTTAAATTCACTGATTAAATGTCAAATTATACTTAATTTGAGTTATTTTTAATCAGTTTTAGGTCACTGTTCCTATTCTATATGCCGTTAATTTAACTAAAATAATAAAATTAAACAATTTAACTCCAAAAATATATTGGGTTGTTCGGAAAGTTCGTGCCGATTTTGAAGGAAAATTGAAACGCAGATTTAAATTTTAGTATACATTTATTAAATTATATAGATTAGTCGGCACGAACTTTCCGGACAATCCAATATTAAACTAAATTTATTAATGTATGCATTTAATAATAAATACGTTAATATCAATGCTATTTACTTTGAAACTAAGCAATTCAATTATAGAGATGAATTAATTAACCCATGATTGATTTATATGTTTCACATGCTAATCACATATTCTAAATTAAATATTCTAAATTTTGACACAATTGAAAATTACGAATAAAATATTATTTAATTTAAGAAATTAGTTCAAAGATCATTTAACACACAGTGTAGTAGTAAAATAATAAATAAAATTAATAAATAAAACAAAATTTTAAATACAATTCTTAAAGTTTAAATAAAAAATATCCTATAAAAATATTCTAAAAAATGTAATCTATTTCTAATAATTTAATTTCTGTGATTTCTAAACATAATCTTTATACATATAAATATCTGATATTGCTAAAATGCATATATAATTATTCAATCTCATTCCAAAATAATTCTTTTAATCGTACACATTAAGAACATCTAATAGAGAGAGAAAGTTAAATATTTCCTCTATTTTCATTATATAATTAGCTGCTAAAGATAAGTTTATGAGTTTGTTCAAAAGCCTTTCAAGATTTGTTAAAGTTCCTTATCAAACTTCAATTAGCACAGCTCGATATTCAACAAGCTCGTCATATTACGACTGTAACGGTCGATTCGAAACTGCAAAAAATTCAGATCACATCGATACTGGCAGGACGACGTCTGTCATTATTTCTCTGCCAATAAGCGAGTCGATAGTGGGGATAATTCGAGTGACACGTCCCAAGAGCCGCGACGTGAATGTCGCCGTCAATCACAACGATGGACGGGTCTCATTCGGCAAAACAACGGTACAGAGGTACTTCACGTCTCGCATTCTCGAGAGACCGCTACCTGTGGCTCACCGCCACCGACTGTTACGACTAATTATGACGAAAGTGCGCGCTGAGGTAAATACGCGCTCGTGGAAACGTATCGAAGGCGCCGCACGTCACTACTACTGGTTTACTACTGGCTAATTAGCAAGGTACACTTATCGTCTTGGGATGTAAGGAAACTAGTAAACTATCAGACAGAGACATAGAGAATTGTCTGCCAAGAGAGAATACTTGCGAATGGCAATGGTAAACCTGAATCGACAATATATCTATACAAATCAATTCCGACAATAAAATCATCTGGAACTGATTATATTATATTTGATACAACTTTAAGAATATTCCAGATAAATTTTGTAATTTTAATATAAAATCGTGCACGTAAAATATTAATTTTATAAAAGTATAAAATATTTTAATAAAATGTTTTTTCAACAGTTTTTCTTACCAATAAAAAAATATTCTAAATTATTCTATTACTATTATAATAAAAAAAAAATTTATATATAAAATTTCCAACAAAAAACTTTTTATATAGTTACAAATGTTATCTTTTTTTAAATTTTATATAAAGATTTTTATATAAAGATTTTTAAGTTATATATATTGTACATTATATTTTTTAAAAGAGACTAATTTTAAAATATTAAAGAAATACAATAAATATAAAGCTGCAAAATTTTAGAATTTTAATATTAAATAATGTTCTTGATATCGAAGATCGCCTTGTAGCAAATAGCACTATTGCCCAAGCAAACAAGGCTATGTACTATTGAGAGCTTCGGTATAACAGACATACCCGTTGCCTAATCAACAGTTATTCTAGATGAACCATCTATCTATCTAGTTCACAGACAGACTGCCTATCCTAGCTGTCTACATGATTGGATATCTATCCAATCAAAGAGACGTCCGTACATCACGTACACATCTTGTCGAAAGCCATGATCATTGATATTGATAGTTAGAACGTAATAATTAGGAATGGCTATTTGCTCTCAATTAGAGTTCTACATTAATTATCCAAAGATTGAAATTTGCGCAATCAATGTCCAGTATATATAATATAATGTCAAAAAATTTATTATGTGTTTAAAATTTTATTGATTTTCCTAGAGCTTACATTTTGAGACGAAATCTCTTCAACTTGCATATTTATTTTTCAGTTACAAGTTATTTGAACAAAGATAAACGGCAAATGTTTGCGATTGAATTTCCTCGATTTAGCTATCAAAACTATAGCTACGGCAGATGACAGTTTTTATTTTTATATTCAATTTCGAAAAAATTCTCTATTTTACAAGAAGTTTAATTTGAAATTTTATTTAATACGTCATGCTGTTGTTTTAATAACACAAGTATTTGTTTCGTTAATATTGGTATCGAAATAACACGATTATTCCTAATTAGATCTAATGTCGTTAATACAATATAATGCCTTTCCATGTATAACAAATTATCAATGCGTATAAAAACGATCCGTAAAATTAAAAAAAATAATAGTTGTTCTAAACCAAAACACTTGCATAAAATTGTTATTGTGTCACATCAAGAATTTGAATTGTATGTGACGCAGAACTGCTGATGCAGTTTATTCTACGTTTACCTGCAGCATTGGAACAACTGTAAATGTTTGTCCTCTCACTGTTCTTAATGCGCGGATGACACGGATTTGCGTATTTTGCGAGACAAGCTTTACGATAGCATAGAATAGTTGAAGCTTAAAATAATTTATCAAATACAGAGTACAAATGAGCGTAACAAACGAATGCCGGAAGTGCAGAAAGAAACAAACAGGTAATCCTACATGCGCGTTATGGCGGAATATGTATTATCTACAATCGCGTTAATTTCCCGGGCACAATGCACTGAAATCGCATTAATTTCCACGGAGTACGCGTTTATTAAACAATAACCAGGAAATGAACAGACTCCCCGTCGTCGAAGCTACTCTGCGCGTTCAGGAAATGCGTCTATTGCGAGCTGAATGACCCGAGGAAAGCTTTTAATTAATACGTACAATAATAAGTAGTACAGTGTATCGAGATGTCAATACAAAAGTGATAATTTCAAAAGATATTTCTCAATGCGTCAATTCATAATTTTTTTTTGTAGATTTCTTTTTTATATATTACATTTTCATTGTTTTGTTTTATAAATTTTATAAATTATAATCTGTCTTTTTTATGAATTTCATTTTATTTTTACATGAATAATTAAATGTATAACTTTTATATGAATTACAATTCACTAATTTTGTAAAATATTAAATAGAAAATTCAAAATAAAAATTAAAAATTCACTAAAATTTCACCGGAAAAATCTTTGAAATAAATGGGGAAATTTCGATTTTAAAAGCACTGCTCGACGAGTTTCGCAAAGAAATTGTCATCGTAACTCATATTCGAGAATAATATCGTACGTTTTCGCGACTTCCTTCCTGTCGCGACGGCACTTCCGCATTATCTCGCCGCGAGACCTTGTCTTAAAAAGAGGACGATAATAAGCGCGTTCATTAAGTCCTACACCATAATTAATTCCGCCATCGAGACCACCGCTCCTATTGTTCCCCGTGGAATAATTTCCTGTCGCCCCACGGGATACAAATATATTCCGTCGGTGGTACCTTGGAGGACTTTTGCCCATCCGTTTCCTTGCGTTTGCCAGTGAACTCGCTTTAGAACGAATCTCTCACAGACATAATACATGAAACATAGCGTGTAGTGAGTGATCATAAGTTCTCTCTCGAGAAAGAATATCAAACATCAATAGCTTAATGAATAAGTTAATGAAAACTGAGATCTTGCGAATAAAACTTTTCGCAGATAAAGCTAAATGAATTTTTCTTTATTTCTGATGATCGCTGGATATTTATTATTTTTACTTTTGTTTCAATATTTTCGTTATAGAGTGCATATATTTATGAGTACTCTTTTTATTTGACTGTTTTAAAATTATATTTATGCCAAATAATAAAATGGTGCAGATTATTACGGTTATTATGACTTCTGTGCTGGATCGCGCACCCAGAAAACCTCGTATTAAAAGTCGTCGCGAACTAAACTCATTATCGTGCCGTACCTTGTCGCGGCACTGTCGCAGCGTATTTTTATGACGTTACGGCGTTTTAAATACTGTAACACCGCGTAAACCGCTGTAACAACATCTCCAGGATCGCTTTCGCTTGTTCTCGTTAAGAAACGTAAAACAACGGTTCCGAGTATATATTTGTGCAGATACTTTCGCGGCGCGAATATCTGTTTCCCGGGCGTTGCCTCATCGTTTTACGAGTTTCAACCCCAATAACTTTTCCGCTGAACAACTCGCGCGATACCGTGAATATCGCGATGAAACAAATGGAAGCAATAATCACACAAAAGTTATGAGAATAAATGCGCATTATTGTGGATTGTATCATCGTTATTACGTGGGAAAAGGTGTATCAAATTAAAACCAATCAAATTAAAACCGATAAAAAAATAATCCTGTAATAAACTACGAATAAATTTAAATTTACATAATACGGAGAAAAATGATTGAATCATTTTTTACCTCACAAGGCTAGTAAAAATATTGTAGTTGTTTTTGTCGAACTTACTGACAAATTTTACTTGATTGAAAAAAAAATCGGAATTGTAAAATAAAAAATACATTAATACGAATAGATTTAGACTATAATTACAATAATTATAGTAAATCTATTCAAATAATTATTACCTTACAGCTAATTCATACTATTCTCAAAACTGTAAGCACAAACAACTTTGATTTGTTTTATAAAATGTAAAAAATATTTTACGACATAGGTCTATACGACGATCGCTCATTTATCAGAAAAAAAAAAAAAATAAATTTTGTATAAATGGCGCCTATCTCAACATGGATCCGTCAATTTCATATAATTTATTAGAATTCTAGCGCATATTACGTTACATTTTTCTCCGATATTAGACTATGTCATTCATACCAATCAAAATACCAATTGAACTTTAAGTGACATATCGCAAATATAGGATGCAATCATATCCATTCATCCAAGAGACGAATTTTCAAGTTCAACGAACTTCCTTGTTCGACAAATCAACGTTTTTTTTTCTCCATTATTAGCATGTGTAAAGCTTGCACGCCTTTCGCGGTCGTGTAAAGGCAAGGGCATAATCGGGATGCGCGAGACGTGCCCGTGAAATACAGGGAAGGGAATAAAAACGTTTCACCGCGAGATGAGAAGTGAGGATGGACAGAAAAACGTTGCGTTACGGCTGCTGGGTCGTGTTAAAACAAACATTTCGCTCCGTGACGCTGTAAAATTACGTTCGATGCAACGCCCGGCACCGACAATGCAGGCAGCCGGACAGTGGCCATGGCACGTTGAAAACACACCGGTGGAAATATACCGTGTATTGTGTGGTAACAATACGCGGCAGAATGAGCGGCCAGCGCGTCGTGGTGTTTCACCAGCGCTTTCCGAAGAATATACTTGCAGCAAAGCCAGTTTTAAACGCGAGGCCTTTACCCTACAGCGAAATACGAGCAGAGTGGGGTCAATTATTTCCAACGGTCGCGTTGAATCAACGACGATCGCGGGCGAGCACAAGAGCCTCGTGATTGGGGAAGAAACTCAGGGGTGGAACTTCACGTGACGATACGCGACGAGGTTTTTTTTATTTTACATAGCGCGAGAATGAAAGAATCAGTATTTTTACATTGAAAGCATTTCCGTGGAGCTTTTATTTACTTAAGGCGATTGCGACTGATTGTTTTTGCAAATTGAGTTTTAAAACAACCCGTTGCAGCTCGCGTGGAAGATTTGCAAATGAAAATTTCCCTCAAGGGAGAACAGTAAAAATCTATGTGAGTCATGTAATTTACATTTGGAAAGTCAAACAGCTCTTAAATCCGATGAGAATTTGGTAACAATCAATCAGGAAGTTAAATTTCAGTTTTATTAACATTACTAATATTTGCCAATGGAGTTAGTCAAATTATGGGGGAGAAAATGTGTTGTAATATACTTGAAAGAAAAAATAGTTGCAATTATTATAATCTGATTATGATTTACAATTATTCTCAGTGCCGGTTAATATACTTTTTTAATAAACTATTTATTATAAAATAATTATTATTATAATACTAATAATTATAAAAAGAGAACTCCTTACTTAATTATATTAATACACAATTATAATCACAAATATCAAATACATTTCTTTCAGTGTATGTGATAAAAATATATAAAATGTGAGAAAAATTAATTCATCATTAATAATGTCTACGTACTCTTTAAATTTCTTGGAGTAAAATCTTCACTTCAAAAAAGTTAAAATACTGTCACTATTGAGAAAGAGTGAAAAATTTGCATTTTTGAATAAAAAGTAGCAGATCTTACCTCTACTAGATTGAGATTCATTTCAAAAAAAAAAGAAAAAAAAAAGAAATCTCACTCTTTTTTTGAAATGAGACTTTATTCTGAGAAATTTGGAAAGTAATGAAAACTTACAAGATTGGCTACACATAAATGTGACGAAATAAATATAATGTTAGAAGATATATCCATTTATGCTGATCGGACACGAAGTTTCCTTTTTAGAGAGAGCGTTTGCACAACGCAAATCTCTGAGCATCGTTGCACAGTAGTTCCCCAGGGAATACTCTGACCCAAAGTTCTGTTGATATTAGGAATTACAGTCAATGCGTTATGTAGTTTGAATTTCTGCAAGATACACTGCGCGGATTTCCTGGCCCCAGCCATTTGCAAACTTCAAAGCGGAATGAAAAAAGCATTACCGCTAAGAATCGCAAATATGAAAGGTACAAATCCAACGAAGCATGAATTACTGCAAACTTTGCTACTCATAAGGACGCGCGTAAAGTAGAAAATATTAATGCTCGATTTATTTACAAAGTTTCGTCGTTTCGCATTTTTGTTTTGAGAAGAAAATAATTTCGCAAATGTAACAATAAATTATTTTGCTTCAAAACTTACTTCGATCAAGAGATAAAAAACTTTTAGAGAAATTGTTAAACTCGACGGTAAAGTCGGTACTATTGACTTTCTCCATGTTGATTCTCACAATATTGTATACAGCAGACGTTAATTTCACATTTAACACAGCATGATCTTTGCCGAAATATATATAATAAAATAAGAAACATTAATGTAAAAAGCTTTTTAATTTTACATTCTCTCTGCGATGATAATCCCTTGACCAATTTCATAAATTAGCTCGTTTTAAAACGTGGTAAACAAGTTTCTTTGGATAAATCGGAGAATTTTCTCTTGCGTCCTATAACGCTCCTTAGAGCAGGAATATCTTTTGCAGTATGTGAGGATATCGGAGGTCTAACGACGAGACGGAAGTCGACGAGGTCAATTCGTAAGGGACGATACACATGCATTTTACAGTATTATGTCACAATAAAGTAAATTAAAGCCCATCGCTGCTATCCTCTCGTGAGTTGAGCGAGAACCTTCTAATACAGGTTCTTTCAAAATTAAACATAAAAAAAAAATTTGAAAGTATAATGTAA
>Ga0157364_1001855_pt1 | contig 18759 bp, 8 predicted proteins | sample AttsexASBM2_FD_111476 | JGI IMG/M metagenome (GOLD analysis project Ga0157364, IMG submission 111476) | Fungus gardens microbial communities from leaf cutter ant in Ribeirão Preto, State of São Paulo, Brazil - Atta sexdens ASBM2 | ecosystem: Host-associated > Fungi > Mycelium > Unclassified ...
CGGGTGTTCTTGAAAAATTTTGATTATGGATTTGCGTGTTTCTACTTCACTTGCCATTTTGCAACTGAGAACAAAGCGATTACGAAACTAACTGTTTCAATCGTTTCTTACATTCATTGCAAAGCCTACTAAATTAAAAAATTGTTTTTTTTTTTAAAGTGGTTTGGAGAATATGTGAGTTTTTGTGTGGGAAGATTTTTTCTTGGACAGTCCTTATATATATATTAACTTTGTTATTATATATGAAAATTGTATGATAAATTGGAGGCAAACTTTACACATAAAAATGAAAGTTTCATTCAAAATATAAAATTTCATTCAAAAATATAAAATGATTAATAGTAATAATATTAACTGATGTGAAAGCTTAATATATCAAATTTAAGTCTGAAGAGTTATGAAGGCCGAAATTACTAGGAATTCTTGTTTGAGAAATAGGTAATATATCTCATCTCGATGTTCAGTAATTATTTACGAAGAACATGTGGCCACCTATCTAAATTATCCGGATCTATTTCCAAATAACGAGCCACACGCAACCCGACAATTATGTCGATATTCTCGGTCGACCACCTTCTGTTCCTTATTCGACCACCCTGCGAGCTGTCTATCCCAAGGGTCGCCTGAGGGATGGAAAAGGAGAGTACATCGAGGTAGCTTTGACCACTTTGTATGATAATTTTACCAATGCTCTGACCTATGTATCCCGCGTGGTTTCCTCGTTACATTAGTCAAATCTGTTCCGCTTTCAAAGGGCAATCCTTTCTCTATGTTTCACCTCTATTTTATCGTTCGATCCTTGAGTTTAAACATTGACGACGTAATGTTTCACGATCAGTGTTGGAACGATATAAAACAGAATGTGATTTTATCTTTTACAAAATACACACGTATAACACTTTAGCATTTCATTACAACTAAATTCATGAATAATTTCATAGAATTAATCGTTCAATCTTGTAGATTTATAACTGTATCAGTTTAAAAATAAAAATCTTCTCGTAATTCCAGTTATATATACAAGAAATAATCCGTTTTGATCAACATGAAATTGCTAATTATTTCGATTAGTTGAATATTAACAAATAATAGAGATTTAAGGTATTAACTATTTCAATGATATTGTGTACATATTTGATGTATATGTACATAATCTATCTTCTATATAATTTTCATGCATATAATCAGCCACATATTCGTCCATGACGCTGGCGACATATGTCACGCACAATAGTGGGTTTAGGATCAGTAAGCGGTTGGACAAATGTCAAAATGTGCTGCAATTAATTATAATACGAATCTTGTTTGATAAATCAACGATTACTCGAATTAATAAAGATTGAACGACTATAAGTAATATAATGGAACAGCGGCGGTGTATCATACTGTAAAATATTTGTAAAAAACCCAATTTACGCTGACTGTGCTAATTACTCTTTCAATTAGAAAATAACGTATAATTATCGCGAATATCGCTGTGGAATGTGAAGGTCGGTTTCCATTTAATGAGGAATTATTTTATTCTACTTTATTTCTGATGTTTGCAACAAGTTAGTAATGCACACTAATTAAATGTATTTACCAACACGTTGTAAAATTTATATTTAAAATTTCGTGAAATTAAACTCATTCGTGTTCTTGTAATTAGTTATTAATTTTCATATTTTAATTAATTATAAAACAATACAAAATAAATCTTTAAACTTCATTGTAATGCATAACATAAAGTTAAATAACAAGAAGAAATATACTTTTTAAATTCTTTGAAATGAACTCTGACTCTAAAGAGCGAAAATTGAATCAATTTTGAAAAAAGAGTTAATTTTCAATCTTAAGAGTGAAATTTAAAAATTTTAGAGAGTAAGGGAGATAGAAATTATATTTTTTATTCTTGTGTTTTTTAGAATATTTTTTCTTTGGAGCAAATTTTAATATCATTTTACAACCTATTCTTTCTTTCATGTAAAAACCGCTCGTTGATATTTCATGCATATCTTATAGATAAGATGTAAATTGGACTTGTATCAAGAGATTAGCATGCATTGTATCGAGAGAGTTGTTGATGTGACGATGCAAGAGGGATCTGAGCACGAAAAGCACATTGCAGTGGTTTATGTGTTTTCATTCTGCCGAAAGTGTTGCTTTCGCAACGGGCCGTTCCGCATGACTTTTACTGTTAGACAAACATGTAAAGCTTCTTGCAATCTCTACATGAGAATGATGATAAATGAGATTTCATCATTTTTTATATAAATAAATAAGTAAATTTCATATAACTAAACGATCAAACGACGATTATAAAACTATCAAATTTTATCACGGAGTTTAGGCATTTACATGGATTGTCCGGAAAGTTCGTGCCGCAAAAGATTTAAATTTAATAAATGAAATTAAAAATTTAAATCTTCTGCGTTTCAATTTTGCTTCAAAATCGGCACGAACTTTCCGGACAACCCAATATAAACAGAACGTAGCTAAATAAAAACATTTAACTACGTTCTCAATATATTAGGTGGAATGATATATTTACATATCTCTCGCTGTTGCTACTGCATTTCAAAATTTATGAATACGTTATGTTTGTTGGCAACGTTAATTCACAATTTACAATGATTCCTTCAGTTGTATATTGTATATAAATCACACTTCAGTGATAGAGCCAAAGGTTTCTTTCCACATGCTGAAAATAATCGCGCGAATTCTTTCGATGCAAAATCGAAATGATCCAAGTTCTCGCATTCTCGCGTGAGATTCGAGAAGAAAATTGTTATCTTCTTTTTTTTTATTCTCTCTAATAATAGCACTTAATTTTCATTAGTTAGAAATCACTAGTGAGAGAAATCATCAATGAAAAAATCCATTCGCCAATTCGCGCTTATAGCATTTCCTTTCGATCAACTGTTTTTCACGTGGCAGGATCCTGTCACGCGTTATCGATTCGCGGATATAATTCGCGGGTAGATAAATCGCGGTTATTTTATCTTAACGGTCGCAATGCGGTTGCTCTAACATTGTTTCGCTCATTTGTTTTTTACACGCTGCGGTTCGGTACTTTTCCTCTTACATTAGTATATCTTCAAGCAATTAAAGTTAGATCATTAGCGTCAGTCGTTATTATTTTTTATTTAAAATTTTCCTTGATATTCTTTTCACGCGTTTAGTTAATTAAAAAATTCATATCTGTAGTCGAGGGTTAAAATATCTAAATTTTCTAACGTTATATCTTGTTTGTGATACCTTGAACTTATATATCTAATTCATTAGTTCCAGAAAAGTCTTAACATTTTTTTATATTAAATTTTGAAACTCTTAATTAAAATTTTTAGACTACAATTTAAAGATAAAAAAATATCTAAATTTTCTAACGTTATGTCTTGTTTGTGATATCTTGAACTTATATACCTAATTCATTAGTTCCAGAAAAGTCTTAACGTTTTTTTATATTAAATTTTTGAAACTCTTAATTAAAATTTTTAGACTACAATTTGTATTAAAGATAAAAAAATTATTATTTCCGAAAATCTAGTCGATGGCGATGGAATATTTAAGAAAAAGATATGAAAATTTAAAATGATGATAAATTGTAAGTGATTTCTGTCCTTTTCTTACAAATAATATTTAATTAATATATGATTTTATTTATCTTTTGAATAAAATAAATCGATAAATTATTATTTAAGTAATCTATAATAAAATAAATTGTGAATTCAAGAGAATAAAAGAATAAAAAGAAATGAAAGACAAAATTACCAAAAGTTTTCTTTCATTTCTTTATATATTTTATAAAGATTTAGTGTTATAAAAATTTTTGTGTTTAAAATTTGTATCGCCATCTTTAAAGAAATTGAAAGATACAAAAGATTTAAAAAAGATTTTTTAGATTTTCTATTTATGAAATTTTTAAGACATCAAAATTTTACCATCTCTGACTATCATAGAGACTTGAAAAAAATTATAATCTTAATTTTTTTCGACTCTTTATAATAGTCGAAGATGGTAAAATGTGAAAGTATATTTTTTTACATTTAAAATTTATCAATTTTACCTAATTTTTATTATTTATAGATAAAACAAAAGGATAAAAATAAAAAACTTATAGAATAAATATAATAGTTTCTTACATAGACGGTCAATTATAGTCTGTTAAATTAAATAATTTAAATTTTTTCCCTGAACTTATAAAATAGATTCTCTAATTTATCAGATTATTCTTGAATGCGTGTATCAAATATGAGAAAAAATATATAATTATTAAACAACTACAAGAATTACCTACACCGAATTATTGTTATTGACTGCGTCGTAATCACAAAATCCACAAATTTAATCTCACTTATAACACGTTTTACCGAGATGGACTCTTCCGGATTATGCATAATGTTTTTTTTACGTCGCAATTTTCCGAGAGTGTATGCGACTCGAAGACTAATAACATAATTATTCTGGCATACTAGCAAACGTCGACAGTCTCGCCAAATTAAACTGGCGACGTCTATTTTAGACAGCAGTTCCAATTTTTGTCTACTTGTCCGTCGTGTCATAGCTATTACCGCACTCGCTAGATTCTTCTTCACGACAAAATTAATTAAATTATTTATATATGACATTTTTTGCGCGATTGCGAATGCAATGTTTTATCTGCTTCCTTCCCAGTGCAAATTGAGATATTATATCGCAATGATATAAACAGGAACAACGCATCGTATAGGATTGTTTGTAAACGTGCTAGTAATTGAACTTAATAATAAATTGAGCCTTGAATTTTACGAACGCTAAAACGTCACTAAGTCGCATGCGGGCCTGCGGGTTTATTTAAATCCTTCCTCCGGTTGGATTCGATGGAAAAGTGCTAAGACACCTCACAAGTTTCGTCAAAATAATCCAGAATCATGGGTTCTTACTTTCTTTTTAATATTTTTTAAATAATAACAGCTATTATTTATTTTGTATTAAATATTTATTTTTCTCTCTTTTTTTATTTTTTAAGTATAAATTATTAATTACTATAACAAACTAACCGTTATAAGTAATAGAATTATTTTATTGAAATATACAATTTTTATGTTGATTTTTTACTTTACTTTTCTCTCTCTCTCTCTCTCTCTCTTTTTCTCTCTCTCTTTTTCTCTCTCTCGTTCGCTCGTTCTTTCTTAGCAGATAAAATATAAGAATATCAAAAAACGTAGTTGGAACTTTTAGTATATAAAGAAATTTACCGAAAATCACATTTCACCCCCGCATAATGTCAATGCAAAATTAATTAGTAAACGTGTAAATAGTTAAATGTAAATTTGGAGGGCGCAGAACTTCAAGCGAATACCACGTTAATAGCCTTGCTGATGGATCTGACCTGTTAATTAGATGTCAATCTTCTGACAGTTTTGAGCAACAAGGAGGGCTAAGGCGCTTGCATACCTTCGTCATGCACCGAAGATGGAGGTTGACGGTTAAAAATAAACACAATTTTGTAGGGTATTTTAAGTACTGATTTTTAGTGCAATCCAGGAATAAATTTATCATTAAAAAGATGTTTAATGTGATATGTTAAAGAAAACTTTACAGATAACGTTTCGAGATAAGGAACTCGATCATTGGCACATACCTTTGTTCTGAAATTCCGACTCCTCCGCAGCCGCGCCCATTCGGCGAGTCCTTAGCACCATCAACAAACTCGTCAGAAATACGTATCCTGACGCACAGCGCATTTCGATATCGTCTTGTATCGAGGCTCAGGTGTCACGATGACTGCACTCAACACGTCGAATCCGCTCTCCTGTCACGAAGAGCTGCATTCGATCTTGATTGATCGAATTTATTTTTCAAATAAGAGCAGGATTGATTCAGCGACAGTCTTTCTCGCGAGACAGTCGCGGATCCGAGAAAAATTTCGATCGCGCCGCTTCCTCGATCGATCGCGACCATTCGAAGGTCTCGGAAAATCCAGGCATTCTTGATGTCCTCGCGTTTTGATTGTTTTTAATACTAATTTAATGTTGCACTTAGTAAGTAATCTTATATTAGTAGTAACTGGTATTATATATTTAAATATAATAAATAATAATAATTACTTTTTAATAATAATTATTTATCGTCACCACAGATCTACGATCTGAATCCTACAACTTTTTTTTATCGCTGTGACCTACTTCAAAATAATAATTGGAATTATAAAAAGTCCCTGTATCCTTTCAAAGCTGCAAACGTTTAATTTTTACGCGAAAAACTTTTTTAAGTTTCTCTTCTTAAAGCTTCCAATCTCCTGCAAACATATTTGCATTCAACGGTAGTTCAATAATACTCATTCATTTATTCAAGGGTGGACCCTTATTCTTTGTCAGTCCTATTCAATCGGGAATACAAAAAGCATAGGCGCCAGCGATACAATTCACAACCGGAGGTCCTCCAATGAGTCCTTTCACGCCCGCCTTTCCTTCTCCCCTCGCTCGTTATTAGGCTGAACGCGTGTCTCGAAATCTTTTGATTAACAAAACCAGTCGGCGTTTTTCTCGCTTTCTTTGTGTTCTCTTCTTTCCGCACGCTCGTTTCTTCCTGTCGAAACTCTCTCGCCTCACGGCATTCGACCTGGTCGTCGTCCTCTTCGTCCGCTTTGACTTCCTCCGACGATCTTCCTTCTTCTCCTCCTTCGCCACCCTCTCGAAGAATTTCAACTTTGATCCTGTGTCTCGGGCGCGTGCCTTTCGTGCGCCCTTTTTTACCACTGGTCCCCCATACTTCTCTCTTGATGTTATTCTTGGTAGGTGGTCCTCCTTTTGCACGCCGCGCGGTTTAATTTAGAGACGCGGTCAGGTGGCACTATCGCACGTCACTTTCACGCTTCTTTATTAGCAACGTCAGTGATTATTGTCTGTATCCTGTCGTCTATTTATTTCACTGTCGATGTCTTGAATTTAATATGAAATTACTTAAAATCGTACACCTTTATAAAATATAGGTACAACATCGATAGTGATGGAATCTTTTAAACTGAATGGAAATAAATTCAGAATGAGATTTAGATTAAAAGAGAAATTCTCCAGGTTCTTCAAAGGGAAGCTTTTAACTAATAAAGTCAGTATTTCTCCAGAGAGAGGATTGGCCAATAATTAACACTTCAGTCTTTCGAAGAGACCATTTGTTTTATCAGCTAGAGCTTCACAATAGCACTGTAATACTTATAAAATAGCTTGAGGAGAGGAAAGATACGTACAGTTTATCGGTATCACTCGTGATAGATTGAAGGAGATTTAAATCTCGCATAAATTCTATTCGAGTATTTCAGACGGGGGAAAACGGAACATGTGTGGTACTCTGACTCGAATAAATCTTTGTCTCTCGGGGGATAATACACAGAGAGGTAATCGACGATACTGGAGACACGTACTTTTGGATTAGTTTCATCCGCACTTGCAGCTGGTATCCACGAAGATGCAGAGGGTATCACTTGTTTACTTAGGGGCGCGCGCGACGTCGATTTAATCAGAGAAATGATACCGGCGTGATAAAAGACGCGTCGTGTTTTCGCGTCAGCGAGATCGGTAGGCCGCTTGGCAGGATCGACGTCGTCGTCGTCGTCGTCGTCTTCGTCGTCGTCGTCGTCGTCGTCGTTATGATCGTGCTATCGTCGGCGTCGTCGTCGGCAACGACTGCCACGAAACTAAAACCAAAACCGAAGACACGCGTTTAGTTTCCCCTACCCGAGACACCCTCGCCCTTCTCGCGCGCGGCACACGCACTAATACTCCACTCTCTACGCACGTCTGAAACGCGGGCACGCACCTACACGCGTAGACTCGCACACGCGCGCCTTCGGCCCGAGCACGCGGTTGCGAGGCACATACGAGTGAATTGCGCCCTCACACACGACGGATCCGGTGTATAGGTGCATTTGCGTGGACGTGGGAGTAATGCTAAATAAGAGTCTAAGTAAATACCACATGCAAATACCACAATGAGTAATACAAGGATGTAAAACGCTTGCTCTGCTTGTTACGAAGACTGTAAATTTTGTTGGTTTTTGTAAAGTGTACTGAACATTTAATTAGCTTTACTCTTTAATTCGTTATCGTGGTCTATCTATTTATAATTCCTAATAAAATTTATAGCAAAATTTATAATTTACGTGTCGTATTTTTTAAATGTTTTCAATTTTTCGAATGTTTCTTGTATTACACATCGCAGATAAAATTAGAAACAGAATTCCATTTTCTTCAGTCGCAAGTTATAGATCGTTTAAAGCGAATTCCAGGAATTTGCTATTACAAACTGTATCTCTATTTTTACGCGCAATGTAGGCATATAATTTAATAATGTTTATTGAAATTAAAGCTGAGAATTAAAAAGAGAGTACTTAAAGAGTTAAAGAAATTTTACACTTATCTCTGAGAGAGATTTCTTCTCTAAAAATATAAGTTATAAGGTATTTGACCTGAATAATGGAGAAAATAAATTTGAGGGGAAAAAACCCTTGCAGCATTAATTTAATCTTAGTATTTATGATTTTTTGATAATTTTGTTCATATTAGTTATATTAGTGTAATAAAAAACTAAGAATAACAACTTTATTTAAGATATCCATTTTCCGAAGGCGAATAACGATGTATAATTAGATTTTATTTGCAGCATTTATAGTTTTTTTGATAATTTTGTTCATATTATATCATATAATAGAGAACTAATGGTAATAATTTTATTTGAGATATCATTTTCCAGGTGAATGACTGTACAGAATATAGATTTTATCCGTAGCATTTATAATCTTTTGATAATTTCGTATTATAACGTATAATAGAGAATTAAAGATAACTTTATTTGAGATATTCATTTTCCAGTTGAATTACAGTAGAAAATATAGATTTTATCTGTAACATTTATAATCTTTTGATAATTTTATTCATTTTAATAAAAACGTATAATAAGAAATTAACAAACTTTACTTAACATGTCTATTTTCCAGATAAATAACGGTATATAACTTTACGTGCATTTATGATTTTTTCATAATTTTGTCTAAATTAATTACAATATATAACAGAGAACTATAAGAATTTTATTTTAAATGTCCACTTTAAATATCCAAGGAAATGACAGTGCATAATATAGATTTTATCTGTAGCGTTTATAATTTTTGATAATTTTGTTCGTGTTAATTGCAATGTGTAATTGAGAATCAATAACTTTACTTTAAACGTCCATTTTCCAGATGAATAACGATACATAATAATCTTATCTGTAGCATTTATGGTTTCTTGATAATTTTGTTTTAATTGGTTACAGTCTATAGAAAACTAAGAATAACAACTTTATTTGGGATATACATTTTCCAAGCAAATGGACGTTTATATATAATACAGATTTTGCCTGAAGCTAGATATATCGAATTCCATCGAGTTCACTCTCAATTCATGATTCGATTAATTAGTGAATTCTGCGTAATTTCGCCGGATTCGAATTTCATTGCTTTAGACAATTGAAAACGATCTACGTGTTTGGTCATTTTCAACGACAGCGCTAGACAGTCAGTGCGAAACATTATGTTTACTGTCTCCGTAGGCCATATATATCCACAGTATCGTGAATTGAATCACGCCGAAATTCTGCCGGTTACACTCCCCCGTTGCAAAAGTACGTTATACCGAATAGCTCGTGTGCGTTCACGCGTGCGAGCGTACACGCACACGCACACGCGTGCGTTCCGCTCCGCCGCGCGTCTCCTTCCCGATCCTTCCGCCACGGAAAAGGCAACCCCGAGTGCCGAGTTTGGTACGCTGGAATAAATGTACAGGGGGGTGGGTTTCTGGCGTGTCATCGTACGGACGATTACGCGATGCTGGCCGAGCCAGCCGGCCGGAGAGAGAAACGCAGCTACAGCAATCTCGAGCTAGCCCAGAGGGTGGAGCAGAGACCATTGAGTTTCGGAGCAAGCGAGGGTCAGGAATGTGTTCTGAAAGAACCGAGCATATTTCGAAGCATCGCGTCGTGTTGTCGGCGCCACGATGCATCGAGTTCTGCTTGTTTGCCCAGAGACCCTATTGTCGCACTCGGGGCAACACATTTTCACGCGTGCCATGATTTCCTGCTTGCGTGTTCAGTGTTCACCAACTGCGTCCGCGCAGTTCTTTCTGTTTTGCTTTTGTAGCGGGGAAAACATTCTGAGATCCTCCGCCGCAGGATTCAGCCTAGTGTTTGCTCTCCGAGAGAAAGAGTGACTTTCGAAAACAAAATTCTCAAATAAGCATAGAACTGCGACGTTGGCCTTTCGATCGATGAATGTGCATTCCGGAGACGCAGGATCTTTATAAATATATTTTCAGTTAGTTAAAAGTATTTCACGTTTTCTGCCAGGATCAGGTCTCTAATGTTTGCTCTCTAAAAATAGTTCTCGTAAATAAGATTCTTGAATAGACAGCAAATTACTTACACTAAAACACTAATTCCCAATGAAATAAATACACGGAAACGATAGTTTTGCGGAAGCATCTAAAAATTTAGTTATAGATATAGATCTGAAAAAATAATTTTGTTGAACCATTAAAATAATTATATAGGGCACACAAACTGGTTAATAAAATGTTAAAATTTTTTGCAGCATTGCTCATTATACTTGAATTTCCTGTGTAATTATTTTGATGGTTCAACAAAATTATATATCTGACTAAAAATTTTTTAATGCAACAAATAGAAAATGAAGACCTTAAAGGCTGGATCTTTAATGTTATTTAAATAATTTGGTGTGAATTTTAAATGCTTCAACAAAAAATCGTTTTTTAATTGTATTCTCTTTAAAGTAACATTTTTTTTATAATTATATCTCTTATCTGTTTCTGTAATTTGAAATTATATACACTACGTCTTTTATTAGATTGTTTATTAGAAGTATCTTATTTCTTCAAGCGCGTCATATCCTACAGTGTCACAAATTCCTGTTTTATTACTGATATATTTTGTTCCTGCAACTTGAAAATATCTCGCAACCTCTCAGAGTAGATTCGATGTTTACTCCGATTGCGATTTCCACTAAAATGAGACAAACTCTTAATTTCAATTTAACTACTTTCCAAGTACATATAGTTCACAAATGTGTACCCAAACTTAGCAAACGCATCTCGCGGTGCAGAGTGACTATTATTATTACTACTAACGCGTTCCCGTCGCTATTATTGCCGCTACCATTACTCACCGCGGCTTAGGCTCATTAGACGAATTTGCTAGGCGCATTTGCGTCGCAAGTTTTGCCAAGCAGAAACGCCCGCGAGAAACGAGAATTTTCGCGTTGTCCCTAGCGCCTCGCAACTGCTCTCGCGAACATTCGCGCGCTCGTTTCCGCCAGCGTAAACTTCCTATAAATAAAATGCACGCTTCTCTCCAACGCACTCTCTCGCTTCCGTTCAAATTTCGTCGTTGCGAAACAAGTAGTAGCGGCATGGCGACCGCGTTCACGCGCGGCACGCAGGGCCGCACGGTTTTACGACGCCTGTAAAATTTTCTAGCCTTGGCGCTTCGGTTCGCAGCCTCTCTATTTCTGGATTCCCATCAACGTCGTTCCTTTCGAGCTCTCTCCCTCGCTGGATGCCACGCAACTTCAACCCTCCTCTCTCTGTCTCTCTCTCTATCTTCTTTCATCTAATCAGCGTACACACCCGCGTAAATACGTGCGACATAGCACGTGAGGAGCACTTTTCGCCGGCTGACCTGCCAGGCCTGCCTTGGGCTCAATGCCCTGTAAGTGATTACCCGGAAAACTGTTGCAAATTGCGTAATCGCCAACGCATAATATGTTGTTAATGAAAAGCTTAATATATCGGAAATAACAAGCTACTACATGGAAAGAACAGTTTTGCTGAAGTATCGAAAAATTAAACTAGATATACATTTGAAAATATTTTTATTGGCCTATTAAAATAATTATGTAAAATGTTGAAGCTGATTGCTAGGATATTAAAAATTTTTGCAGTACTATTCGTGCTTGAATTTTTCACATATTTGTTTTTATGTCCAACAAAATTAGTTTTAGATCTATATATTTAACTAGACTTTTATTCTAATAAAATCTTTTTTTTTTTTTTCAGGTTTTTCTATTTCAATCGGAAAAATTGAAGACATACATATATAAACTAATTTGAATATTTAAAGTACTTACATTAAAAAATTGAGACTTCACTACATATTTTTTAATAATACGTTTTTAATAATACGTTTCTATATACATATTTCCATAATTTAAAAAATACTTCTTATTGAAATAATTGTTGATCCAGTTTCTAAATTTTTACAATTATTATATTAATAATAGTAACAACTAATTAATTTTTTGTAAACTACTAAAATGACTAAATGACTTTTTGCAAACTACTTTTAAATATGATGTAAAATAATCTGCACTGTTTTCGTAATTTTTTCGTAATTATTTTGGGAATATGATATATGTGTAATTATTAAAGAAGTAATTTGATATTTTAACGAGAAAGAACAAAGAAGAACGCTCTCAGACATGTTCTTGGAATTAACATTTTGAAACTTTCTATAAATATTCTGATATAGTTTTTCTATTTATATAATATTAATATTCTAATATAATTATTCTGATATAGTTACCGTAATGATGGATTAAGATATTATTGGTATTGATGACATAAATTCTCATATTTTCGTGTTTCCACTGCAACTTTTGCAGAAAGAGGCTAAATAAATTCCCAAAATAACAGTAGTAATTGTTGTAGAATAAATATTTATACTATTAATTCAATAAACGAAAAGATTATTTCGTTGCCGCGACAGAAATGGCGGTTTTTACTTTGACGGTGATTTTAACATTATTTTTTTTTGTCGGACCGCAGTTTATTTAACCGAACAAATTTCTCTTCTCACTCCATCATAGATTTGTTTATACGCAGATAAAGTGAACGCGAGTGCGGCGCAATGGATGCACGCTTTGAAAGACTTTCGAGAATTTCATCTATATTTTCCGTCCACTTATATGCCTTAGCAAATAATCATTTTCATCAAGAAAATAATTATTTTTTTTATTTGTAAACAATCTATTATTTGAAAAAGAACAAAAATATCACTCGTTATTAGAAAAATAACGTAGAAATTAAATACGTTCTCATAAACCAAACGATACGATAGCTAATTAGTGACGTATGATTTAATTTTGTTTACCTCTGTGAAAAAATTTGTACAAGACACATAAATACCGCAATTGATAATATTTAATGATATATCGGGTAATTTATTTTAATTTTAACAAACAAATATCTCGATGATATGTAATTTTAAAAAACATTCTAAGTAAAAAATTGTATGGTATAGGAGATATTAAATGATGATGTCCCTCTCTTATACTAGAATACAGCTTTTATTTGGAATATTTGTTGATAAAATAAACTGCTTATTTTTGAAATATTTCCCTGTTAAGATTAAAATAAATCATCCTCTATATAATATAATCACAATTTGATATGTATCTAATACTTTATTAGTTCTTTATCAATGTTACGCACCGATATTCGTTTAATAGCGTTTCAATTAATGGTTCACGCCGCCTGCTATCGCGAGTATCCATTACGTTTATCTCACGATTCATTGACGGGATTCGAACATCATTCGTCTCGATGTCTATCGCTGCATCGAGCAGTGCATCTATTTGTCCATGATGTTAGCCAGGCGGTGTCGCGCGTCCTTTCATTCGATTCTGCTCCAGCTGCCCCTAAAGCCCCAAATGATCCCTTTCGCCGCCCGATAAAGGTTGAATGTGGTTGTACGCACGTGCGTTTCGCAATGAACGATAAGCGGCCGAGAAAAGGCAGATCGATATCCAGCATCCCTACGACAGCGGATGAGGCTTATGGTAGCCCTTCCTGGGTATAAATAATAGAATTACGAGAGAGAGAGACGTAATTGTTACGAATTGCCGACGTAATTTATGGGTGCTCTCGGGGTGGGTGGGCCTCAGGGCGCGCGCGTTTTATCTCATTGTGCTACGTGTACGTTTGTCAAATGAAATAAAGCCATTATTAAGCCGATATGAAATGCCATTACTATGACGGCGAACGTCAAATAATTCCGCAGAAATTGAATACGTCTCGTTGAAATAACTTTAATTGCACTTTTTAATCGGGTTACTATCATGATCTCAGCGAATCCATTTGAGAAGTGTTTTCCCGTTTCTTTTATATCCGTTTGAGAATTTTTCTGCTTTGGACGAATGGTCCCCGGAGAAAAGTTCACGATCGTTCGGGAGATTCGACGGATTCAACTCGCTTCGTAAAGCAGCGGGGATCCAAGGAGAGCCACTCGAGACTCTCGAAGCATACTAAAATGTAGTTTTTGCCTCTTGTTTTTTTTCTTCACGATGGACGCACACACTATCAAAGTGCTGCTACGAGTATAAAAACGTTAATGCTCTTTCTTCTCGGCACTTTTGAACACAAGACGCAGAAATGGATTTTTGATGGTATTTAGAAACGCATCCTTTATGCCTTATTTTCGCGAGAAACATATAACAAAGCGTTAACAAATAAATTTAACGAATTACCCGTGACGAAAACTCATGCTACTTAGCGTCCGTAGCTACTTATGTAGATTCACGCACCGGTTACGCCTTCTCGATTTCCTAGAAGATTAATTGTCCTTATGCGGGCTACGAAAATTACTCTTCCGGTTCAAAGCATGTGCGTAAGATCGTAAATTACTACTTCCAATTTATCCCCTCGGACAGATGATGCTAAAGCTTGATTATTACCATCCAACTCATTTTACGACATAACATACGTTACGTTTACATGTATCTTTTATGTACGGAAATAGATGCTAATTGATAAAAGCGTTTCAAAAAATTTTAAATCATAATATTTTTCTTTTGAATAAATTTAAATTAAATCATCGGAGATTTTATACAATTTTTAACCTTTTTATTAATTTAATTATAAGTTTATTTTTTACATTTTTATTTAAATCTTTGTTATTTATATTTATTGCATATTTTTCGTTTATTCGGAGTTAAAGGAAAATTCACTCGACTATAATACTGAGTTATGACGTAGTAATGCATGCTTTCATGGAAATGATTACACGGAAGATTTGGAATAAATATACGATTCCGCTGAAATAATCAACCTTCGTTCTATGAGAAGCGGCGAAACGTCTCGATGTTTATTACATCTGGCACTTAGTTGATGTTGCATACTGGCAAAGCATTACTATTTCCTACTGGAAATGGACTTTCTTATTAATGACTCACAAGAAACGTTTTGTGCTCTCTCTCTCTCAGATCAGCATGAAACAGTGACTAAGAAATATTGGATCTTAATGCTATAATGGTGTAATCTTATTTCCATTGAACGTTGAGCAAGTATATATATATATATATAAATATAGTTGTATTTACATATAAGTATACATTACCAATGAAAATTAGAACATTTACGATTGGAAAAATAGTTAAATTTAAAGTGAGTTTACTTTGGCAAAATTGATTAGAAAGTGTTATTTGCAAAAGCATTTTACAGTTTGAAAACTCTCTTTCTTTCTCTTTCTCTCTCCTCCCCCCTTTTTCTCTTCTTTTCTCTCTTTTCCTTCCTTTTCTTCTCTCTCTTTTTCTAAAATTTTTTTGCAGTACAAGTAAATATAATAATTGAAAAACTTTGAAATGTTAGGTACCGCACCCACAATCAGTGATTTTTAGTTTATGAGATAGATATTTGGAATTTTACCTGTAAAGTGATTTGCTTTCCTTGTATTTCGCAATACCATGCTATAATTTCATCATTCGATAGAACTGATTACAAGCAAACTGCACATTATTTCCAGGCTACGTTTCGATATTCTGCTGAAAATCTATAGTGCACGTAACTATAGATTTTCAGTACTGGCAGTAAATATCGGAACGCAGCCCCAATTATTCGTCAATGACGATTAGTACTGCAACAAATAAAAACGATTAATGTGAAATAAATTTTTTTTTCTTTAAATAGTATAATCTTTTTAAATAACTTTGAATATACATTCGTCGTTCTAATTTGATTGATACGTATTTTTTATTATCATAAATTACAAATGCAACAATTAAATCTAGCAATTTTAGCCAAAAATGACATTGATATATCGGCAAGAATATTACACATTCCTTTTTCCTTAACAACAAGGAATAATGAGCTACTTAATACGCGAGAACGTGGAAGCTAACTATAACCAATCTTCAAGATATCTATAACAAAATATCTATAACATGAAATATTACTACAGAAAATATAATACGCTAGTATAATGCGATTTTCATAGATAAAAAAAACACGATATTAATATCTTAAAATTCTATTAGAAATAAATTTTTTTTTATATATGCAATTTATCATATATTTATCATACAATCTATGTGTATGTTAAAAATTCTAGTTTATTTCATAATTTTTATTTAAAACGGTACGGTAAATAACTTTAAATTTTGTAGAAATGAAATACATTAATGAGTATCTTAACAATATATTATGATAATGGTACTATCTTTGAACGTGAAATAATCAACTTTACGTTACGAAAATCGACGAAACGTCTGGATGTTTATTGCATCTGACGTTTAGTTGACGTTGCATACTGGCAAAACATTTAATTCTAGAAATAAACTCTCTTATTAGTGACTCATGAAAAACGTTTCGTGCTCCTCTAAGCCAGCACGAAATGTCGGCGATGACTAAGAAATATAGGACTAATCGATATCACTCCAACTGTGTACGATTCGGGGACGACGGACTTATCGCGCTATCGTTAAAACTCGAGGTGCACTTTCACCATTTTCTCTTTGTCATGAGCGATCAATTAATCATCCGTGAACTGTCATTTTTTCTCAGCTCGCGTCTAATTCGGGGACAGCCTCTGAATACCTGCGACTTGTTGACACAGACGTTAAATTTTAATTCTCGATATTTACCGCTCGCGTTTACCAGGCGCTTGTCTGGCACGGTAAATTTCGGCTAACTTTCTTAATTCTTTCGTGGAAGTTGTGACTCGTCTTCCTACTTTCTCACGCCTTTCTCAATTAATTAATCATTTCTCAAGCTATGTGCGTCGCAGTCAAAATTACATCGCAATTTGTTAATTTAATTGTTGGTAGTCTCCGCAATAATACGAGACTGCCACTTGTTCGATTGTTATAGTCACGTTATGCTTGCAATTTTCAATCACGATATGTTTACCCGTGCGTGCCTTGAAATGCATCGCCTCGCATTCACGTTCACAGCTGTGCTTTTATCCGCGAGATTTCTCGCGTAATTTCTCGCGTTGTTGGAGATGAGGATCTCGCGTCCTGCGACTTGTCGATGCAATTCGAAGCAATCTTGCGACACGAGTGCGATACATATGCGCTCATGGGGTGATGAGTCACGTTTGCTATATCATGACGCATGCTGCATTATTTTTATGGTGTTCTCGCGTGGGCGCTATGATTCACGAACCTATAGGCTTTTCCTGCCACCCCCATTCGATACTGTAAAGCATCCCCCCCGGTATCACCAATGTTTCCAATGTCTCGCTCGCATGAATGAATCGTCAGAAATCCCACGCGGACCATCGCGCACCATCGTCCCGTTAATTATTCCAGGTGGTCCGCGCGATTTTGATTAGCCGTAAACGCATTCGGCAATCCTCGTGGGACATATCGAAGTTGGTGCCGTGTGTTGCTCTCACTCGGGAAAATACGTTTATTAGCAGCTTGCGCGTTGACGGCGATTTATTCCGCTATCCTCGCAGATTTATTGATTTCGCAAAAGAGATTATCGCATTGATTCATGATTATATGTTGTTAATGTGTGATCTAACAGCAACATCAAGTTTTTCTGTATTCCAATTTTTCTGATACTGTATAAAAGAAAAAGTAAATTAATAATTATACATAATAACATTATGGACATATATAAACTATCCTTCTGTTTGATATTTTAAGGATTAACTTCTAAATTAATTTGTATAAATTAGAATATAAATACACTAACAAAAAGTAAAATTTTAATAAATATTTGTTTGAATAAAATTTGTAAGTAAATATTTACTAAATGGAAATATATATATTTATTTGAAATCATTAAAAACTATTAATTAGTTTAACTTCATCTTTTTATTGAATAAATATTCATTTACTAAAAATGTTTACTTAGTACTATTCAAAAAATATGTAAACTTTTTTGTGTAAAATATCTGTTTATTTATATTGTTTAGATTACATTTCAATGAATAGCAATTGAAATTACTCTAAAAACCAAGACTGCGTTTCAAAGATTTCAAAAACCATAGTTTCACTTAAATGGATTACAAAAGAATCCATAAATATCACGGCGATGGCAGAATCTTTAATTCAATTGTAATACTTATGATTATCTTTTATATTCTTAAAAAGTTTCAGAGTAAAGCGTTCTATAGCGTTTGAATTTGATGATTGTAGAACATTCAAAAACTTCCTTAAAAAACTGTATCATCATTATTCATCAATTATTTCCTCTAATATTAGTTTAATTACTTGTTCTTTTTCTTGTTCTTGGTATGCTGCTCTGAATAATGACACTACAATAGTGTATATCGCCGTCTGTAAATCAACGTCTCTTTTTTCTTGTATTTTAAATTATCCATGGAATATTTCGTAAAATATTCATATACTACTGAACATATGCTACTGAAACATGATGATCTTATCAGGTGTTTTCTTTCCTCATTGAATGCTTCTATAGAAAAAGCAAAAACTCTATAGAAGCATATATCAGATTCCATAATAAA
>Ga0157364_1001856_pt1 | contig 18755 bp, 5 predicted proteins | sample AttsexASBM2_FD_111476 | JGI IMG/M metagenome (GOLD analysis project Ga0157364, IMG submission 111476) | Fungus gardens microbial communities from leaf cutter ant in Ribeirão Preto, State of São Paulo, Brazil - Atta sexdens ASBM2 | ecosystem: Host-associated > Fungi > Mycelium > Unclassified ...
CATGTCAATTTCATAGACAAGAAAGCGTGATCTTCCCAATTTAAACGGATGGAGTAATTGCTGCAAAGTCAAATTCCCATATCCATTTAAATTTATCTTCCTATGAGAGAAAAAAAAGAAAGAAACTATAGAAAAGAGAGAAAAAAAATGTCTGAAAAATTCCTATGAAGAACAGGCTCTCTCTCTCTCTCTCTCTCTCTCTCTCTATCTCTCTTTATAATATCTGTATCTATAAACGGAGAAACTAAAGCTCGCAAGCGATTGGTTGGAGCGCGAAGGCGTGCAGCCGCGCCTCCAAGTCGAAATGTAAGCCACGTTCTCTCTCTCTCTCTCTCTCTTTTCCCGTTCCTCTTTTTCTTCCTACAATCCCTAATAATAGAACAATCCTGTTACGTAGACGTGATGTGACTTGACTGCGTAATACTCACTGGCGAAATGTATACACGCGTGCTGTTCCTAAGTTTACACTCGTGGTAAACGACGATGGGACGTTGCAGCTACCACGAAGTTCTTTGCCTGCGATGAGGTCCGACGCTACGGAACCGTCGCACCTAGGTCGAATTTGACGAAACGCAACTTTCTGTTATGCGCTATTGTGTTGAGTTGTCGTTTCCATGCACCGCACCCGATAAAAACACATACGGATGAATCAGAACACTACTGCAGATTGCTGCAGACAGTGCAGACTGACCAGGAACCAGGAGTAGGACTGATCACAGACTCAGGAATCTCAGGACTGGCATGGATTCAACTGATTAACTTGGATTCTAATAGCTTCCCACTACGCTTGCAGCACTTGAACTGACAGACCAACCGAAGCGCACGCAATAAAACGGGATGGTAGCGCTGAAGTTCCGTACGCACGCGCAATGTAGGTACTTCGGTCGTCGGTAAATGTTCACTAGGGTTAGAATTAGTAAGACATTCTAGATAATCTAGATTCCGTTAGTTCCAGGACGCGTCAGATTTCCATCAAATTGCTCCTTAGGTATCATGTTATCCTTGTTTAACATTCAGTGAGCAATAAGAATAAAATGAATGGCACTTGATGGAAATCTAAGGTTTGTCGCGTCGCATGCTCCAACATGCTCCTGCCATAGTTCCTATTCATTCTAATGAGGGCATTGAAGTGAGAAAGAGTTATGACAGGAGCATATTGGAGCATGCAACGCGACAAACCTCTAAACACAATCCGGGCAGGTGGTGGAAGAATAAGTCGCGCGCATGCACGGTAACCAAAATTCCCCGTGGGAAGTCGTCGTAGATTATTTTGGGAAATACGGAAAATAATCTCATGAAAAATTTGACTCGTGGATAATTAAATTATCAATAATAAAAAAATTATAGCTGCTTTCTTTTTAAAAGATATAATCCACACAAGTTCTATTTTTGTTATTCACTGATATCCAACAAGGATAAAACGACATTTGTGTCGAGTATGTCCTCTAAAAGGTAAATAGCCTATAATAACAAAGTTGATAAATATAATATATCGTGTTGTAATTTTGTAATGGACTGATCGATCGTACACTGATGTCACAATTGCAGAGTTTCGTGAAGTTGACGAGAGATGTCGCTATTGTAATGTTAAAGCGGCATCACAATAAATGTGCGTTCGATGAGAAACAGACTAGTTCCATGAATATTCGAAGAAAGGCGGAAGTAAGGTATGCTAGATAAGTCTAATCTACAAAGAATAAAAACAAAAAGAAGTTTTTCTGTAATTAATATAAAGTAAGATATTGAACTCACTTGTTTTTTCTATATTCTCTCTAAAGAAAAAACGCTTCGAGAAATCGTACTAGGATATTAATTAATTCGATCAGAGATGATATAAAAATATTTTTGTATTTAGGTCACAAATGTGCATATAAAAGGCTATTTATTATCTGGTTTTAATCTTGCAAAGTATCACATAACTAAAATACTATATTAAGGAAATTTATGATATATGTAACTTATTATTATTGTGTTTTTATTTATTTTTATGTGATATTTTTCAGAATACAGCTTACAATTAGTGACAAATTTGTAAGTTAGAAGGGACAGTCCCAAATTTTAATTTTTCATCACACTTTACAACGCGTCCCGAATTTTGTTTCTAATCAAGAACCTGATTATAAATTATCCCTTTTTTATGTATAAAAATAATAAATGAAATAATTTAATCAGTATTTATAGTTCGCTCTTATTCTATCTTATTATATTATTTCAAGACCGTCTAAGTAATGTCTTAAGACGCTAATATTAACATTTTAAAACATTACTTATAGATGGTTTTGAAATAAGAGAAGATTATCATGAATACTGACCAATAATTAAAAATAAATATAAAATATAATGTTTAATAATATGTGAAGAACGTTATGATTTTTTATTTAAAAACTCAGATATTATTCATAAAATATCTTCAGAAAAGTACAATTTTAAAAAATAAAGCGCAATTCCGTAACTTGATGTAATTTATTTTGTTGTGATCTCATGTGATCATCTCAAATCATAAGATGCACCACAATGTTAGATCATTTTTTAAAAGTGTAATATTGTATATATTTTTGATAAAAGAAAGAAGAATATGAAGAAAAAAGAGAAGGAAAGAAAAAAAAGAAGAAGAAAACGAAGATAAGAGAAAGAGGAAGAAAAAAGAAGAATTTCTTTTGCTGCGCTTAATGATGAAGATGTTACAATGATAAAAACAGTGTTGATCGTCAAAGGTATGTAAAATTGCATTTATTTATACGATATTTCAATAAATAAGCAGCATATATAGAATATATTATGTAGAAAAGGAAAGATTTCTATTGAATAGTAATTTATTATACGAACGTATATAGTAAACATGTTGACTAAAGCATCGAGTTGTTGAACATTTGAAATTGAAAATGTTGTTGGATTTGTACGTAAGATAAAAATGTAAAAATACATTTTTTATGATTAGTTTAAATTAGATTATAATACATATATAATTTCATGCGACAATTTATTTCTATGCAAAATTTGATTAAGATACATTTATGAAAATATTTTATAATCATATACTACATATTATAAAATATTTATTGTATATATTTTATACATATTTATTATATATATTTATATTTTTATACATAAAATGCTTATAGTAATATCTAAAAAAATAATTTAGAATTTTTTGTTCTTCAAAACATTACAGTTTCACTAAATGTAACTTCTCAAGAAAATATTCTTCATAAATTTGTAATCATACTATTTGCTTCAAAGTTTTTGCTTGAGAACTAAATAAATAGATAGATAATAACATAACATTCAAATATCATTTATGCAATACGTTTAGATATTCAGCATTGAGAAACAGAATCGGCATTTCCTGAATGCCGAATTAAACGTCGACGACATGAATCTTTGTAAAGCACTCGTAATATTTAAATCACTATCTCTCAATCTCAATAGCGTGGGATCATCCTATAATTTCCTTTTGCAGACACAATATTCTCGGAGAAATCTTTCGATCTATATTCAAAGCAAACAGAGTAAAAGAGTTTGTACGCGGAACGCAGATCAAATGACTCATATCTCATTGATAGTGTAGAATTGTCTTCTCGAATAGAATTAGTAACGGAAATGACGGATTCTGCCGAGTCTTATATTGTCTCTCCACGACTTTCCTGTGAGAACGTCGCGAGAATGGTGAAAGCAAAAGCGGAAATATATTGACAATAACAATTCTGAGAGAAACGTCGATAAGCGCGAATCGCATTAATCGATAGAAATAGAAATAGAAATTGTTCGTTCCGGCAGTTCGATTTCCTGCGGACAGCCGGGAATTCATTTTACGCGAAAGAAAAGTAGGTACGACGTTTTGCTAATGCCTGACAATACCGGGACGAGCGTGGGAAACAGATGAGATTGCGATTCGATCGCAATCTCTTCTTATTTCTTATTATCTAGTCATTCTCCAGACACTTAACGTATAATTGTGTTTTATAATGAAGTCTTGATCTCTCAAGGTTTCGTGGAATCCCTTCAGAGAACTTTGTCTTTCTCATCAGAGAAAAGCCTAAGACCGGAGTCAGACTAAGCATTGAAGATTGAGATTGAAAATTGAAGATTGAAATTTCACCAATGACAAAGAAATTTTGGCTCCTTTCTGATTAATCAATCTTTCAATCTTCAATTTCATTCTTCGATGCGAATTTAATCAGATCTAAGTCTGATTCTGGCTTTAGGTATGAAGTGGACACATGCGAAATTATCTTGAAATAACGTGATGATTCTTAATGCGATTCTCATTAGATACAAATTAGGAATCAAATATTTGCGATTTATGAAAATATTTACAGCAAAGATTTGTTCTTGAAATAGCGACGTAACGAATGTTCTATTCAAAATGAATAATCAGAAATTAGGAAGCTATTTATAAATAATAGATTCATATTATCAATAAACGATGCATTATTTTATAAAGAATTTGTCTTGAAAATGTATAAATACACATATTATGTAATATAAAGAAAATAATACGAGTGTATTTGAACTAGTGGGTAATATTTAGCTTCAGAGAAATTTTTAGTTTATAATTAAATTTTATTTTTAAATGATTATACAAATAGACTTTATTTCGGCAGAAATTATAATTAAAATTTATTAATAACTAATATTTAGTGTTAATAAACTTTAATTATAATTCTGATAAAATGAAGTTTGATTACAATGTTAATATCATCTTTTTAAAGTTTTTGCATTAACTATTATGGAAAGAGCAATATCAAATCAAGTAAAAATTATTTTTATTCAAAAATACTTCATTTTTATAATAGATATAATTTTTTCTGTTATATTATATGTACATATAACAGAATTATAGTTTACATATATTTTGAAAAAATATTCATGAAAAAATCTGTTATTATTGCAAGTAATTTTTTAATAATTAAAAAACTAATTAAGATGTGTCAAATATATCTCGCAATCTAAAGATCCGAAGAAAAAATTATAATACAGATTGATCGATCAAACATTTTCAATAATTAGATAATTTATTACTGATCTATTCATTTATTAATTTTGAAATAAAATGAGCTACGTTTTACAGTGTTTACATTTCTGATATTATTATATTTATTATATTTATCATTATATTATTACTGTAATATCACGAAATCATTTTCTACAGCTATTATTTTGTGTTTGATATCATCCGATTGAGAGTGAATGGATTTAGACATGGGACATGAGATTGAAAAAAATCCAATTTGCCAAGGAAAATAATTCTTAATCACTCTCGACAATTAAATTGTGGATTTTATTATTTCATGACATATAAAATATTAACGATTTTGTATACGGTATTATTACAAAAGCTCATTTTGTTTCTGTCGATCATTATAGATGGGAGCCGACTCAAGTGAGCACTAAATAGGATAATCCTGCGGTGATTGTCGATTATATGGTAACTGATTTGGTAACATCGCGGAGATATAGTCGTCTTTCCATCCGGTACGCAATCACCTGCGACTAATTATGAACGCGATGATCACGTATCTAATGATAAATCTCGGGGTTGACGTTCCTCCTCATCGGACCCTTTCCGAGGGGCAGAACTTTCACGGTGCGCTACATTCTTTGAACATTATCCTGTTTCGATCGATTTGATCGGCGCTCGGTTAATTTAACACGGTGAAACTACTTGCTGCATCGCCGTCGCCTCGAGTGTGTTCCTCTTCGCTAGGCGTCGATTTCGAAGTCAGTGACCAGTATTGCCTAGCACTATAATGCCGCTGTCCAAATTAATCGGGCGACATCTACGATAATAAAAAATTACAGTTTATAGGATATTATAAAATAATTCTTCCTTGATTGCGCTATACATGTATAATGAACTTTAATGATGAAGTCTATCTTATTTGCATAATTTATTAAACAAAATTTGTTTAATAAATTATACGATTATACATTAGCTAATATTTTGTTCCACATCTTCTATAAATATTCCAAATTCAAATAAAATTAGATCGAAATAAAAAAAAGCAAGTTAATGAACTTAGTAACATTTCTGTTATCTTTTTTTAAATTACAATTTTATTTCTGCATGATTTTTTAAAATAAAATTTAGAAATTTTTTTTTATCCTCACTTTCTTGTAATACAAATCCTTTTATTTATACATATTTTGAGTCTTCAACTATTTCTATAAAATTATAAAATTGTTTTATTATGTATAGGTAATTAGTGCAATTATTTCTTGTTTCAATACTATCTCGTAACAATTTTTTCATTTTTTAAAAATATTTCCTGACAGTTTATAATTTCTGAATTTTTTTTCACTTGTATCATAATATAAACAGGAAAGAAAAATAGACGAGAAAGCTATAATCAATATCAATGTAATATTAAGTAACAGTAATGCATCCACTGAAAGATTAAATTATCAGAAAATATATCTATTATATCTTTTATGAAGCAAACTACAAATTAATGTCCTATTTTAATTAAGATCTTGTTATGTGGCTCGAAAGAGACTGCAGCGTAGTAGGCTACAGGTTGATCAAATCTGGTCATTGCACCTTCCCTTCGAAACCTACTTTGGTATGTAGGTATCGTGGAAGGGCAGTGAAATTTCTTCACGCGACTTGCGCATCGATTGCACTTCTCTTTGATGCCGACTAGATCTTGACTCTATTCCCATCGCGCGGAATTTCCAACGAAGCGTGAAAATCGCGTCTCTTTTCGCGTGAGAAGGCCGCTCGCGAAACGAGGTCGAAGGAAATCGGCGACGAAGATCTCGGTGATGACGCGATATCCATCCGGACTTTGACGATCGTCGGAACGGAGAAAGCAATACGTGTCAATGGTATACTGTGACTCATTTGACATCTTTCATACAAATCTTTGCATGTGCTCTCGACACTTCTTCTATTATGACTCAACATTGTGATGCGATGACATATGTAGATTCTTGAGAATCTTTCGGTTGTTGACCTTATCGAGTTTCACTTTACTTCGGCTGACTCGATTTGAGATATCCGATTTTGAGTGACTAATTTGCTTTCATCTATGTAATTATAGTTCTATTCAATACTCATATACAGTGGAAACAGAAAAATTTAATTACACGATTGCTTACGATATTAACTCGATTTTTTATGTGTTCGAACCGACACTTTCAATATTGACAAACTCTTAAGTTTTCTTCTATATACTATTCTTATCTTCTATATCTTCTATACACTTCTATATACTCATTATATATTGGCATTATATCATTCTTCTCAAACAAATAAACAAACTATATTTAGAATATACATATTTTTTTTTTATTCTTGATGAGAACATAGTTCAATCAATTATATTAACAAACATCACAAAAATATTTTTACATTTTATTCTTAAATTATAGTGCTAATTATTTTTAGTAAAATGCAGCATTAAAAGAATTTGGAATTTTTTGCATAGGATTTAATATTCCAAAAGAAAATGTTGCTTCATTCAGTAATCCCTCACTCAATAATCCCATTAATTTGTTCTAATACAATAGAAGCTATCATAAAAGACGACCAACACTTTAATAAAATATGAATACATAAAAAATATACATATAAGAAAACCAAAATGTAATCGGAAAGTAGATAATTAATGCAATTAGTCTTTCAATTTGACGCTTGTTCATGTTAAGGATTAACTTGAAATAATTAGTCTTGATTGCTTGAACATTCCTTTATTATCTGTATACCAGTAGTATTACATATGAAAGAGAGTTTTATATATAATACAAAGTCTGTTCACGAAGATGGTAACTTGGCTTCTACATTTACGCGTTAAAAAGAAGAGAGACTTCTCTCGCGTACAGTTATCCGTTTGTTCTCTATGAAAAAAATACTGTCTCAGCTGAATAAGTTCAGCAACAGTGCGGGCAAACTATACGCATTATCTGCTGGGGAATCGAAACCGAGCACGGTAACGGTTTTGCATCTGTTACCTGCATGCTACAGTCTATGCTACGTTAATACCCTGAGGTCTTCTCATCGCGTAAAAACACCGTTTTGCGCCATTGCGCTGTACATATTACTCATAGTTATACTTGACATTGTGTGCTTCGCGAAGCGAACCGCAATTCAGATGATACTTTCATAAACTTTAACTATACATATTTAAGACTTACAAAGAGAGACTATGCTTTGCTCTTCATCGATTTTGATTAAAATTGGTAAAGAGCAGAACGTATCTTCTTCTTGTTATGACCATTTTGTCAGTTTCCTTTTTTTTGACAGAACAAACATTTGGAAAACGTTGCAGAATAGCATTAGCTTGATTTTCAAAAGTCTTCGAAAGCGTGCCGATGAAGGCGTGGAGACATGCATCAATGGGGATAAACTCAGAAGAGAAAGCGACGATTCTTGTAATTTTGTTGTGTCCGACTGGATTCGTAGAATTATGAAAGCGTCAAAGATTTTTTTGTATACTTTGAATGCGCCAACGTTATCTAGTCTTAATTGTATCGTTTCGTGCAACAGGTAATCATATAAAATTCAGACGCAGCAATAATGTTTTTTAGAAATCGATATTGACGTAAGCCATTTATTTTACAAGAAATATAATTAACTTTTGAGCTTATTTAGATCTCAAATTTATGGAGATGGGACATGAAAAAATTTTGATAATTCAGCTTACAATATTTTTACTTTTGAAACAATTGGGTCATATACGAAGGGTATAATTATGACACACCCCCAATATAGTTTATATGTATGTTTTTATTAATTATTAAATGTTTTAAATTAAAATGGTTACTATACTACGGTTGTTTCGTTAAAATCATTTATAAAAACATTTTCCCAGTTAACGTCAACTGAAGTAAAGTAAATTTCTTTTTGCGGATGAAAGTTCACAGACATTCAAATTTGCTTATGTATGCAAATATTTTTATCTCGAAAAATATAATATCGAATCTTTTGGGAATCAATTGCTTTCTAAATTGGTCAAGAATTGTGACAATAAATACTGTAGTCCGCTTGAATGATCTCTTAAATGATATTGTAGATTTTTTTGGCAAAAAATTGCTAAGAAGGATTTAATCGAAATGAATTTCAGTAAGAACATCCAATTAAGAAAAAAAAGACCACTCGAATTGAAACTTTTCAACCTCAAGTATAATAAAAATTTGTTTACTTATGGGGAGAGGTTCACTTGATGGGATCAAGATAATAATTATGACAGTGGCGAGGTTAATGAGCATTTTTAATAGTTAACAGAAGATACACTTTAAACTCTAATTACTAGAGAAAATATGCAATAGGAGAAGATCAACCTTTTCGTCTTGAAATCAAACGTATTATTTGAAGCATATCATGTTAGCATAAATATTTAAATGTCATGCGTACATTATAGTTGTAAAGATGTAGCATTATCCTACAGTAAATCTTCTCTAACAGATACTTGTAAAATTTGTAAAAGAAAGTAGAAACGCTTGTTAGAACTTTTTATACATATTCGTTAATCCTTTTATATATCTAATATATTTAACATCTTGTGCGTCTAATGTTTAATATCCTAATTATACATTTGAAGATTAATTTGCACAGATTGTTAACCGTATCTTCCTATAAAAAAAATTTCTATATTTCACAGTGAACCAGTTGCAAAAAATTTCACGGTATTTTCCCGTCATGCATTTACACGCACACGATTTCATCATTTTGTCGTTCGGACATAGTGAAAGCGAAATAAAGGGCACTATTAGATGAAATAGAGATCGAGCGATACCACGTGCATTACAATGCCTTCATTTTAATGCATTATCGCGATGCAATGCGCACTGATCTGTGCATACTCATTGCAAGTTAGATATCACTATTTAAATGCCATGAAAATTTCACAAAACGCGACGAAGGCAAATAACTGTCAAATGAAGCAAAGGAGATTTTGTAAAAAACAGAGATATTTTGACGAAAAAAAAAAACAAATTTTATTCATTGTGCGAAATGAGAGCAATAATAAAAGAGTAGTTATACAATTATTAAAAAACATTTTTGTAATAAATACATTAATATAATTTTCGTGGCAAGAAAAGATTATAAGGAAAAATGATAACTACACTAATACAACTAATTGTATAAATAACATTCTAATAAAATTTTATGAAAAATTAGGTTCATTTTATTATTAAGATAATTCGTGCAATAGTTTACTAAATGTTTAATATGAATAAAACATTCGATGGTTTTTTTATTTAAAAAATTCAATTCTTGCCATAGCAAATTATTTCTTGTGCAATATAAAATACCTTTGTTTTCATAAAGCTGTAATTTATAATACAATGCAATCGTGAGTTTACCGGAAGTTTTCTTAACGGAAAATCGTGCCCTTCCTTTTTGCCCATTGAATTAATTGTCGCTATTGAATTAACTTGTTGCTTGATCAATCGATTAGAGTTACACAAGAGTATAAGATGTACAATGGCAGTAAAAAACGCACGTGAGAAAATTTATGCGTGTTGCGCATGCGAACGGACAACAATATAATCACAACTATATCGCCGTCTTCCATCTTTTCGCTGCTTTGACTTTCCATAGGCATCAGCTTTCTTAATGAATTTCCTACAAGTTAGATCGGGGTCGTACGAGGCGCGGTAGTGATGATATAGCGCATAGTAGGCAAGTTGCGGGAAAACATCACACACGCACGAAGAATAATTTAAGTATACTAACAGCGTGCACATGTAGTCTGGGAAAAAAAGTGCACCACCTGCAGAAGTTTTGCAATAATAAATCCACACGTCCGTTAGTTTCATGGAAAGATCGAATCTTCCTCAGATTCAGTACTTTGAATACAAATCTCTTATAATAAATATTTAGTATTCAATTGGAAGAGTAACTTTCTCGATTTAAAATAGACACGAAAGGTAATCATGGAATCTATTTGATTATCCCAAAAGTTCTATTTCTTACTTCATAAACGACACAGTTCGTTAAAATATATACGAGCCATTCTACTTTGTTTTTTTATTACCTTTCTCCATCTCTCTGAAAACCTTATGCCATTTTCCCAAAGTTTCTTTAATTTATTCGTAAAGTATTGATAGAGATGATTTTTTGTGTTTAAAGAATGATTTTTTTTTATCACGAAGAAAATTTCTTATTGGAAGAAACAAATAGTATAATCGGAAAGAATGACGTCTAGAGAGTAAAAAGGGATAAAATATCCTAGATAAACGCTAGAACTCGTTTCGAGATGTGCGCTCTTTAGCTGTCCGAAACAAGTTACTGATATTTGATTGATATAAAGTCTGTTAGTATTATTTGCATTTTTTACATTTTTCAGCATTTTCGCTTTTTCTCTTTTCAATGATCGAATGTATATTTATCTCGTTTTAAATAAAAAAATTTTTGAAGATTTTAAATAACGTAAATAAACTTATTTTCTGTATCTTATTCTCCTTAGACTTCCTTTAGACCTCAATCCTTCTGGCTATTATCCTTTTCTCTAAAAAAATTTTATTTATAACAAAAAAATCATTCTTCTATACAATATAAAAAATTATCTCAATCTGTTGAAGATAATTTTTACAAAAACATACAGCTAATATATTTATTATTTGATTCATCCAGAAATTAAAAAGATGCTGTCTGCTCGGTCCTTTTATGAAATAAAGACGTGACATCATATATATTACTGGTTTCTCTATTACAACTAACGAAGAAGCTTATATTCGCCCAAGGAACACACAAAAATCAACAAAAATGATTTTATTTTAATTCTTAAGTCAATAAACAATTAAATTTTATAGCTAAAAATCATTTTGATTTCAAAGTACGTCATTTTAACTTTCTCTTGACTTGGTGTGTTCCTTGGGCGATTCTACCCATTTCAAGATTAGGACGCCGGTCAACGAATTCTCCTTTATACGCGCTCAAATCGTTTGATAATTATCCAATGAAAATCTTCGAAAGTTTAATAACGCGCATAGAGATGATAACGTAGTAGAGACTCATGGATTCAGTCGTCATTGCGAGGCTTGGCGGTCGAGGTGAAAGGTAAGAGAGAAAAGCTTAAATAATTCTTTCTTTGCAATTAAGACGAGTTTAGATCACGCGGCAGGAAATTCCTTACATGGCGATCGTTCTACTAAAAGATTAAGGTGATAAAATTCTATCTTGGTTTGTTCCGCATTCTAAAATGACGAATATTAAACGATAAGGACCATGGCGATTCATAATAAGGAAACTTATAATAAGGAAAGTTTCCATGCTTCTAATGAATATTTTGCGAGGAAGTGATTAAAAATGGCAGTGGCAATATAATGTAGCTATCTCGCTTCCTTTCTCTATATAACAACGCTAACTATATAAGACAAAATATACAAATTACTTAATTTTCTCTCCTTATACATCTTGTTGAAGAAAGTAATTGTTCCGGGAACAATACCATAACTGTTTCCAAGAAATCAATGTATTCTATATACGAAATGCGTGAACTGATGAAAGGAAATTCTTCGCATAAAATTGTGGAAAAGCACCGTAAGATAATTTAATGTATGTAATACTCATTTTGTACAAATTCGTAGTGGTTAATTATTCCGAGTAACTCGTACATGGAGTTGTGTGTTATCTTTTTTATCGTCAGTTAATTTAATTTTTCACACATATACAGAGAGGATAAAAACACATCTTCAACTCAAGTGAATAAACTATGCAATAAAAATAATAATCTAATTATTTTTTCTCTGATGATTATCCATTATAATCCAATGAATGTTTAATTGTGGCAAGGTCGTATTGAAATCAGATCACATATGACGACATTTAACTTTTTAAAACTACACTGAAAAAAATTTATTAAATCTTATTACGTATTTCTTGGAATAGTACTAAGTAAATATTTTCTTACATTAAATGAATAATTACTCAATAAAAAAATGATAGTTAAATCAAATTAATGGTTTTTGTATCAAATAAATATATATTTATATTCAGTAAATATTTATTTAGAATTATTCAAATATTTATTAAAATTTGATATTTTTTTCAGTGTATTATTTTATTTTTAAATATTTAATAAGTACTACTCTAATGAGGATTGTAAATGTCTTTTAAGTTTACATATTTATATACAGAATGTCAGTAACTCTAATACAAGGCAATATTTCAGTGAATACACGGAAGTGCCTAAGAAATAAATTGTTTGGTTCGAAGGTTTACATATTATGGAAATCATTTTTTCTCAGTACCCACATCTCAAAAAAGTCTCCATCTATCCACATCCGAGTATTTGTAACCCAGCGTTTTCTTTTTCTTCTATCTCAGATTGTAGTGCATCGATTTTAACTAATTTTTTTGTAATCTATTGTTTGAAGATTGTAAAAAAGAATTTTTGAAAATCTAAAATGTCGTAGCACAAAAGATATTTTGCAATAAAAAGGATCGGAAAAAACGTCTGAAGTATATGAAGTAAGAAAATCGGAGGAGGGGAGGGATTACGCTTTGTGGATACTGAGAGTTAAAGTTACATTTTTAGAGATTTTTCAATATTATCGATTATATTTTTTTAAATAGAACTACGTATTCCTATTATTATATAGCGTAATAATTAAAGTCGAGATGAATCCATAATGATCTATAATACAATGACTTTCACGTGATCTATGAATATGAAAAATTTTGGAGAATGGATGCGAATAATGAAATAAATATAATAGAAAGATTAGTAAAGGAAAATTTATTTATTGTAGTAGATGTTCAAAATTATTTCCATTGACTTATAAACATTTGTTAATTCGATTCTGAAAAGAGCATCGATGCAAAATATGCATCGCATATTTGCGAGTATTTGGAGTGTTACAGCACAAACTTGTCAGATTCTTTCTTTCATCATGTTGTAGGTTTCATTGAAAAAATTTTCTTTTTTATAAAACTTCATAGAAAGAAATCTAGAAGATTAATATCAGAAGAATGTGGCGACCAAGAAGTCAGACTTCTTCTTCCTATCCATTTGTTTGGATATAAAATATATCGCATTGCGAGAAGAACAAATGTGGCAATGCACCGTCTTGTTGCAACCGTCTCACATAACTAAAAACAGAAAAACTAGTAAGAAGAGGAGAATATCTTCTAATTATGATAATTTATGAGGCTTTATCAAAGAGAAAGTTTTTTCGACAAGTTATGAAATGAAAGAAAGAATTCAAGCTCTCGTGCTGTTGTGATACCCTAAATACTCACAAATGTGAGACGCTTCCATTATCGAATTAACAAATGTTTAAAAGTCAATGGAAATAATTTTGAACATCTTATTTTATTATCTATTTATCTTATTTATTTTATTGCATCCATTCTCTAAAATTTCTGAATTTTTTCGTACTTTTTTCGTACTCAAAGTTACGTAAAGATTGTATTATAGATGATTAAATTCATCTCGATCTCTTAGCTATTACGCTATAATGATAGAAATATATAGTCCTATTTAAAAAAATATCGATAATCTTGAAATTTTTAAAAATATATAATCTTGAGAAAAAACATGATTTCCATCATAATGTGTCCCTTCAAACTAAACAATTTACTCAAGCATTTTTGCATATCATTAATGTAACAGAGATTTTATAACAGAATTACTGAGACACTCTATATACTTTAGTTGATTTAAAAATAGATTTAAAAATAGTTTAGAGTTTAAATCTGAAAGAATCGGGAATGGAAACTTGATCTTATATGATGATATGGAGCACAAGATGTGTGTTGTATGTGTGTACACGTGTAATATACACATGTGCATATACACGACACAATCGTGTCCGGTGCACGCGTGTACCCGTCCGTGAGTGCACACGTCGCTACAAAGTGTTACGTTTGTTATATGGCGGTCGCAGTATGTAGGTCAGGAAGCCGGCGTTACTAACAAGTGACTCGATTCGAGGTAACTCGTGAAGCGACACACCGCTAGCTTTCGTCGCGCCGAATTTCCAACTTCTACCAAATCTGACCTCGCTACTTTTCAATCCAATACTTTGTACGATCGCGCTTCGTAAAGATGACCGCGGAGATAATGCTTCACACTCAGTTCCGTGACCGGCACAAAGTAGCTCGAATCAACTCAGTCGAGAATCACACGGTTAATCCGATACGATCCACATTGCAGCGTGTACACATCGGTCAAGGTGTAATATTGAATAATTCAGCAAAATATAATATTTGCAAACTATATTTAATATCTCTTAAGTATTGAATAAGATTGTATATAAATAATAATAATAATTTTTTAAAAATATTTTTTAAATATGTAATAATATAATAATTCTTATTTTTTAATTATAATTATATTTAGATTTTTACAAAAATAAATATCACAAGTTCTTGTACAAAAAATATAATTCATAACTCATAACGAGAATCTGTTCTATTAAACATTTGTCTTGATCTTCAGGAAGACTTCAATGCGTGGACTAAATGTGTCGCGGAGCTCTGAAAGTCTGAATACTTTTTCGCGCGCGTTATGTTTTCTGCATTGAATATGCGGCCAACGTTTTGCTCCTCGTTTTGCTATCGGTCAAGTATCCGCTCTACTGCAAAGTAGAATAAACAAGAGTTAAGATAATCGAGAATCTTGCGTGGCTGCACTTCTGTGCAGTGCGCCGTAAAGCAGTTGGCATGAATACAATGTGATCACATATGGCGGCGATACGCGCGCATAGACGATGCTTGGTCGCATGCTTGTGCATTTAATTTCTAATTGAATAATCGATCGTGACCTCTCTTCTTGATCGAGTGGCACAGTATGCGGTAGGCAAACTATGCATCATTGCAAGAACCCGGTTATGTAGCTTTCGACTTATTCGTTGCTATTCTTTTATGAGAAAAGGATTATGAAAAGAAATATAAAATATTTTATATTATTTATATATTAGACATATATATATATATATATCTAATATATAAATAACATAAAATATTTTATGCGAATATAAACTAATCACAAACATCGAAAATTTACTTGACATTTTCCCTGTAAAATAATTTGAAAAATCATATAGCTATGAATTAATTCATTTCAATATTTGAAAACAAAAATGATTATAATTTATTTCTTCCATTGATATTGTCAAAAAAAATATCTTCGAATTAAATAAAAGTAATTATTTTAATACGAGTGTATAGTATGTATATATGAGGAATCTTTCTGCAATTTTTCAAAGTTCTTATAATGATACATGCTGGAGCAGGAACGAATCCCGTCGTGAAACACTTCTATAAAACGCATGTAGACTATTAAATTTCATGGTTATGTTAATCAGCACGCACGAGACGTTCTGCAAAGATAGAATTATGGACGCTTTTCATTGTTAGCATCACGAAGAAACTATAATTAATTTGGACGAGGAAGTGCCGAGGGTTAGGCAAGCGGGTTTAGGGTGACGCGGTTGGGTGAATGCCTTCTTATATTAATCTTTTCTATTTAAACGCACAAAATCTAGGTTCTTTCTTACTTCCATAAAAACAAGATATATCTAAACAAAAAATTATGGGTAATTGTTTTATATAAAATTTGAAAATATAATTTTTTAAGGATAAAGTTAAAAATAAAAAAGTAAAGAATAAAATTTCAGTAAATACTTTATATAAATTTTACAAACATTTTAATTGCATATGGAGATTGCTAATTCTGTTGCAGATATATATATTTTATAAAGATTATCTCTCTTCCGCGATTTAATTGGCCGTGTTACGAAAAAAAAAACACATAACAAATTACGATCCCACTTGTGTTTTTCGCAAAATTATATACATATTGTTCTCAATCGTTGCTACAAATTGCCGTAGAATTTCCACGAGTTTTCACAATTGCGTGCACTCTTGCAGGAACTCTGCATATGTTATTTCCTACAAGATATCTTGTTTCCATGGTCTACTATGTTTCTACGATCCCATGTCGAGCGACGCACTTCGCTCTGTGAAACTATAATTATATCCCGTATGACAATTGTATGCTGGTAATTATCAATTATCGTGCAGAATAGAAACGTCGAGAATTATGCTCGGGGAGATTTATTACCCGTAATCCTTAAAATTAACTTTGATGTAAAGTTATAACAACGTGGATTAGATCTTTTCGACATTTTACCGTAAGGATAACACATTACGTGATGTACGTAAACTGTAAGCTGTGTATAATATTTTGTCATTGTTTGTTGCAACATTACTAGCACTTTCAGTTAATCTTCATTAATATACTCGTATAAGTACACATAGTCAAATCTAATTGATTAGATATATTCTAATATATATTGACATATATCAATTATATTTAATTGCTTCTTGATAAATGATTTAGTTCATTAAATATGAGAATCAATAATATTACAAATTCAAATATAAAAGTTATAGACGGAAATATGTTTTTCAAATTAGAATATTTTAAATAAAATACATGCAGCCTTCCAAATATCATTTACAAATTACATGTGTTTCTCTTCTTCTCATGTATCTACAGCAAAAGATATTTTACCTGCTGCAGCACTTTACATTTTTCCAGATTTATTTTAAGTCTGCACATTTCTTTTTTATAAAAAAGATGTAATCCTACTATCCTGAAGGATCATATTTTCGTTGTTTGGTGTCATGTTGGCTTTCAGGTTGGCCTGAATACCGGACGAGAGGCGCGTAAGTAGAAGGGGAATGAATAGTCAGTCAGTCGCACAGGCCTCGTTCCTGATGGCAACCGGCACAGCGGTCGTTACCTGCCGAGGTAGTGGTAGCAGGGAATGGCAGGTGGGGGAGCAGAATACTTGGATGACTTCCTGCCAAGGAACAGGCGTTTCAGTCCTCAAGTAAGAACGTCTGACGGCGGTTACAGTGGTCTGCGAGAGAAACCGTCCACGAGTTCTACCAATGGACGCACGAGCATCATTACATTAATCCCGTTCGAAGATACCCGGGAGAGTACAGATTCTCGCACGTCTTTATTCGATTCTTTCGACACTTTATCCGTGTTTCAAACAGTCGATTGCGTTCAGTGCTTGAAAAAAAACTGAAGAGAGGGTCGCACCCTGAAATAATGTTTCGTCTGAGGTGCAATCGGTGAACTTTTCTAACGGAGTGCGCTTGTTGCGTATTGATTATTTATTGTTCCAAATCGGAGTAATACCGGAACAATTTCTTTGACAGTTTTTGCGGAACGAAAGAGCGTTCAAAGTCAGAAGATTCATGTTCGCGTTCATCAACAAAATGGAATGCAGAATGCTGTGTTTCCTTTTCATCATTCTAGCCGCCAAAGGTACATGAATTCTTTTTAATATTAATTCGTATCAGTTAATAATATGTATATAAATATGTATTCATTAATTTATGTAAAAAATTGCTAAATTATACTAGGAAGCATATTTATGAGCAATTGGAATAATGTGATTTTCAAAGATATTCAAATAAAAATATTCTTAAATTATGATAAATATTACAATAATTAAAAGTTAAAACACGTATTTGTGTATAACTTTTATATTTAAATTTGTAATGTTACTAATGCTCGCGTTTAATGAATTCGTTCGTTACTACAATTTAATTGTAAACATGTCACTGCAAAAAGATATTTTTTGTTGTATTGTATTCATTTCAATTAAATATAAATATATAGATCGATATATGTACATTAGTATATGTATATCTAATTAGATTTGACAGATTTAACGGATTCGTAATTATTTACACATGTATATACATAGTTTTAGCTTCTTAAAAATAATAGCTGAAGGGTAATTGATTGAAAATATTGTTTAACATAAAGATATAATAA
>Ga0157364_1001857_pt1 | contig 18754 bp, 13 predicted proteins | sample AttsexASBM2_FD_111476 | JGI IMG/M metagenome (GOLD analysis project Ga0157364, IMG submission 111476) | Fungus gardens microbial communities from leaf cutter ant in Ribeirão Preto, State of São Paulo, Brazil - Atta sexdens ASBM2 | ecosystem: Host-associated > Fungi > Mycelium > Unclassified ...
ATTGATCAATTTCTTACAGCTTAAGGCTTATACTTCTTCCTGTGTAACACAGATTTCCGAGGAATATCTTAAAGATATTTTACGTTCTAAGGACGTTCCCTTGGATAAAATGCGTTGTAGACACCGTTTAATGCAACGGCGAAGGACACATTTTTTGTATTAATATTAATCTTTTACACAAAATGAAAAAAGAAGGAAAAAACATATGAGAGTTTTGTTATTCGTGTTCGTTAATACCCAGCCATATAAAATAATCCGTTGACCTCGGATTTGCATGATCAGCAGGTACACGCGTAAAAACTGCCGTGCAAAACCGTGCGAGATACGACTGTTTGCATTGCTCGTGTGCAATTCTGATTTACACAAGTCTGCAATCGCCAGCTAAATGAAATCGTGATAAGGGTTTGCATAGTTAATGCCTACGTAAAAGCTATCATGCGAATAAAATCCTCCGGATAAAGCCGGGGAACAAATGCCGTAGAGAATAGAGACGGTTTCTAGGCTTTTTGCATTATATGGATATTTACGAGGCAGTTTAATGAAATCCGTGTGAGCGGGTGGGTTTCCGGATTTGTACGGTACACATAAATAGCGAGAGAGGTACGCGTATAAATTGAATCTGGCCAGAGGCGGAGGAAGAGATTCTCATTTGCCACTCGCTTTGAAACGCCGTCGATTTGTGTGCGCACGGCATTTTTCATATGTGCACAATGCGCAAATCGAAGGGTTCGCGCTTTTTGTTGCTCGTCGCATTGTTGTCGTCGTTTATTGTCGTGCATTGGAGATAACTCAATTTTTTATCGTTCCTCTGTTGCAGCACTGTTTCGCGATATCGTACAGGAGGGAGAACCAACGGCAATATGAGCTAAAAGCGGCCACAGAGACGAACTGCAAAGCATGGATCGATGCGATACGAGAAGCTAGGTAAACGACGGCTAGCGCTCGAATCGAAGATCTCGGGGAGTGATTAAAACGCTCTGATTCACGGAGATCGCTCATCCCATAAATCATCACGATCATCTCGATGACTAATTGTGAGCGTAGTCAGGCGGCGTTTAATGTTTCAAAGCTCCAATTAGATTCGTCGTTTCAATCATTCGTGCTGGCGATTAATTTTATCCATGGCAAGAAAAATTCTACATCATAGATGGGGTCAAAGAGGGGGAAGTTAGAGAGTTTAATCTCTCTTCGAATTTTTGTTTATTTTTTCATTTTTAATTATGGAAGGTATAACTTTATTTTTTTATTCTGAATGAATTTTTTGTTGCCACATAAAATGTTTTTGTTTCTTCACTACATAAGCCCATAATTTCAGGAACTTCTATTGGTTTGAACTTTGAATGTATCTAATACATAAAGAAAATTTTTACTAGATTTTTGAATCAAAAATAACATATGTACTAAGATATTAATGAATATTCCACTTACAATTGCAGACTTCATTTTTAATCTTTTCGCTATGGCGGTCCCTTTTCCGCTGAAATGTTCCCGCCGCACTAAGTGTACACGTTACACGTGAATAGTCTTTTAGCGTTTGGACAGCGCTAAGAAAACGTATCGAAATAAAGTGAGCAAGATTGAGCGACATTGGCGTAAACATAGAATCGGAACATAAACAAAATATAGATAGAGCTGTACTTTGCAAATCCAAAATATATGAAATTTTATGGCGAGTCATTATAGTCGTCCATCGTAGTGAAAGGATTAATAACTATATTTTGCCTATACTTTTCTTCAGACAAAAAATAAAAAATTATGATTTTTTTTATATATTTAATATTTTTTCTATTAAATATCAGAGACAAGGAAACATTCTAAGCTCTAAAATTTCCAAAAAAATTAATTCATTAACATAAAAAAATTACTGTTTATATGATGATAGAATTGATAAAATGAAAAATTACAGATATGTCTATGCTCATTATCACGCATCAAATTTATTGGATCATTGAATTCGATGATTGGATCATCGATTTCAACTTACTTAAGCTTTTTTATTTTCTTTTCTGATAAAATTAAAAATGTTTTGGCTGATGTACTAATATCAATTGAAAGCCAAAAAAATCTTTATATCTTGAATAGTTTTCGAGATATTTCGGGAAGAAATGTTTTATATGTAATTATATAAAATTATATAAATTTATATGTAATTTAAAATTGACAAAAAATTGACAAATTTTATATATAATTATATAAAATATGTCCATATTTTTTTCTAGGCTAGAGAAAGCTAAACATTGCTTTACACATGAGGACTGATTTTATATTTTAAACTGTTTGTGTCAACAACTTTCAGAACTTTTTAAAAAAATGATTATTTTTTAAAATATTATTAATGATAGATAGAGATAATTTTATTATAAAATTACTTGTAAATAGATTTCTACAAGAAAATGATAAAATGCTATTTCATCATTTTCACATGTGCACCTTTTATAAAATTAATAATAAATATAGGGCTATAAACCAAGCAAACTCTTAATGCTGAGTTATTATAAAAAGTTATTATAAAACAAAAGTTTATTATAATAAACGCTGTTTGATGACCATCATGCGCTATAACGTATCTACATTTTATCCGAATATTTATCATCTATTTCTTCACGTTTATATATTAAATAATGCTCACAACTATCCATAACGAAATTGCATACATTACGATGAATTTATATTTTATTACATTTACCGTCTAAATCATCATATGTATTGGCGAATTATTGTTTTTCAAATGAGTCATCGATTTCAAATTGTATTAATTTCAACATTGAGAACAATGACCCAAAAGGGATCGAAACATTTATTATAATAAACTTATGTTTCATAATAACTCAGCATTAAGACCTTGCTTGGCTTGTAGTCCTATACTTATTAACTCAAGAAATTAAAAAAAAAATTGACTTAAATTCAGTTTATTATTTACATTAAAATGAAAAATTAACCGCGATATTAGTTTGTCTTATTCCCAATATTATTATTCTGAGGATGAAGAAAAAAATGAGAAGGACATTGTATATTGTCAATTTGATAATATTTTGATAAGCATTTTCTAAATATTAAGCGAGAGAATATATTATTATGTAATAATAATAATATATCTTTTAAACATTGTTTAAATGATTTTAAATGATTTTTAAACTATTCAATAAAGGAAGGATAACAGTTGGAATAATCTGTGCATAAAAAAATGAGAATGAAATAGACCTGTTGAGGAAATCACTATAAAAAAAGCACATATTATTTACGTTATGATAAGTGCAGGTATGAAAATGATAGCATTTTATTATTTTTTAGTGATAGAAATCTATTTAAAAGTAATTTTATAATAAAATTACTTTTATCATTAATAATATTTTAAAAAATAATCATTTTTCTTAAAAAGTTCTGAAAATTGTTGCCAATAAATAAGGTTTGAAGAGTGAAATCATGTGTAAAGCGATGTTTAACATTCTCGCTATATCTTAGAAACTATTGAAGATATAAAAAAAATGTTTTATACAAAAGTTTTATAATAAAATTGCCTCTATTTATTCATTTCAGTGATATTTTTTTAGAATATTTATTTAAAAATTTTTTTTAAAAAGTTTCAAAAATAATAATTTTTTTTTAAATATTATTAATGCAAATGAATACAGCTATAATTTTGTTGTAAAACTTTTTTTGATATCTCAAATAGTTTTCGAGATATAACGGAAAAAACTGAAAACCGCTTCTTCGAAACTCATAAGAGATGATTTCTTCAAACTGTTTTTTTGCCGCAACTAATATTTTTTAAATTTATTTTTTTATGTAAGCTATAAATATACAAAGTTTCATTAAAATCAGAATTGACACCTTGCGAAGTTCCCTTGTCAGATGTAATAATAAAATAATCTATAAAATATTTATATTTTTGGTTATGTTTTGAGATGTGAAACATCGCTAAATGCAACACTGTTAATAAGTTCTTCATGATTTTGTTAAATATTTTTCAGATTTAAATCAATTACGTGAGGTACGTGAGGTAGGGATATTCGATATTCCTTACTGATATTCGAGCCGGTAGGTGCAAATCAAAATATGATCTCCGAAAATAACATGCGTGAAAGCTTCATTTATTCATCTGATCGAATTACAAACAATTTGTAAAGTTTTTCGATATCACGGTGTAAGAGAAAACCAAATTTTTCATTAATGCAAATTCATTGGCGTGTAGCTGTAATGGCGGACTTGCGCCGTTCCTTTATTTCCTTTAATAAGTCTTCTATTTTTAATAAAACAGCGACAAAGTAATCTCAGATCTTGCGATCGAAGAGTTATAGGCATTTACTTTATAAAAAAGTTCGAGCTAACAGAATACTCCCGCAATGAACAATATGGTTTGTTGCATAATAATTAACTTGATTCTCCAACATCATTCCGTTTTATACTTTAAGGTAGATTCTTAGTCTATTATTCAAGAGGTTACCTTAATCTCGTTGATGCGTTGATAAATACGTTTACGGGCGTCGCATTAACATCGAGCCGTTTCAGCCACCTCTCTATTAATCCTCGTGCCGTAATTTGTGCACATTAACACCGAAGTAATCTTCATCATACTATCAAACGCGTCTTACGGGTTAGAGGGCGAACAGCCGGTTATTGCGGAAACTCCAGTGAAGAGGATTGCACAAGGATACGATGCTAATATCACAAATGTATTTCATCCGTTAGTGCGCAATTCATTCCAAATTCATGATTTCAGCAAAAATAAAAATGGTAATTTAAAAAAACTTTTTTCTACAATCAGTGTAAAAAATATTCGTACAGGAGGGATACTTTTCTCAAAAAAATCTTATTTTTAGAAAGTAAACATTAATTGCCAATTTATTAACAAAGAATAAAATAGATTACATATTTATCATAATGATTTTACCTACAAAGATATAATAATTAAAAAATATATTATCTTAATAAAATAAGTGAAAATAAAATATTATATTATTTAGACGCAGAAAAAGTATTTATATTCAATCGAGAAATTTCTAAATAATATAAATAAGGTTCTAAAAATCATGAATATTATTTTTATGAAACTCTTTAATATATGCATTATTAATAAATCGCTATTATAATTAAATAATTAATGTTTGTTTTTTACAAATAAGATTTTTTAAAATAAAAATCCCTTCTTCACGAATATTTTTATTATACGTATTTCTTTTCTTTATAAAGGGCTTCATAGAAATTTTTCTTCGCTAACAATTTTAGTTAGTTTGATACTGTTTACAAATGCGCTCGGTAACAGACAGTCCATTGATAACTTCTTTTGCGGAATATTTCTTCTGAGGAACGCAAGTATCTGCAAAAGAAGAATTGGCGGAAGCATTAGCGATAGAAAAGTTATCGACAGGAGAAGTATTTGTGATAGAAAAGTTATCAATCTTTGCATCTTTTTCAAATATAGTAGAACTTCTTCTATCTGTATTCTATTTATGCAGATAAGTTTATGCTTAAATTATTAAATCTTAATATCCAAACTGATAATTAAGCCTAGTGGCGCCATAGTTCGGATAATAGAAGCTCGACGTGCTCAAAAGAGTTTTCTGAACGTCAGCTTCTATTATCAGAACTAATAAATATTGATAGAGAGGAGAATTAGTAAACCTCTGATATCTGAACTATTCGGTTTTCGAACTTTGTCTTGTTTTCCAAACAAACGAAATAATTTTACTGTACAGGATGAAAACAAATCTATGATACAACTGAGAGGAGAGAAGTTCTTTCTTGTATAAAAATAAATTTAAAGTGTAGAATAAGTTTTTTGTCCGAGACTTTGATTTGAGAAAATTAAATCGTGTAGAGCACACGTGCACTTAATGAAGATGCGATTTACAGAAAGATACTGAAAATCTATGATCAGAATCTATATGGTATTTGCGTACCATAACGTACATTTAACGAGCACAACTTTGCTTAGGATAGCAGAAACAACGTTTTTTTTAATTATTTATCACATTTTCTTTAATCCTGCTACTTGTCGTAAGTTGTGTGAACATTATATAAACATGAAATTTATTATGTCTTTTCACAAATTGTGATTGTATCTTTATTAAGTGTACGCGTATTCAACGCGATTTTCAAACTTTAATTTTTTCTAAAACAAAGCCTTGAAAGAAAAAGGTTTACTAATTTTACTTACTTTACTTATTTTCTAACTTATTTTTCTACAAATTACCTTTTGTCGGATTCTGTCTATATAATTCTCATCTTGTATATTATATTTGTTAGCTTAAAAAATATGTGCCCTGTACGAATATATACTTAAAGTACTGTTTTTTAATTAAAGAACAATTTTTTAAATTCACCTAAATGTTACTTTGCCTCGAGCTTAAAATAATTATAAATCGCTCTATCATTATTCTTTAATTCAGATCCGTAAAACTCAATAAAAGTTAAATATATTTGTTGCTTTAATTATTGACTCCCATACAAGATACATAATTGATAATATCTTTATACAACGCAAAAATATTTTATTTCTTTTAAATATTTTACTGTATGTATGAGAAGTTGTATCCTTCTTCCGCGTAGTCCTTATTTTGCAGACCGACTTATACACGTTCACATCCCGGCGGAACGATCTCTTCTCAGATTACTGCTACCCTGCACCATAATATGCATAGATAATGATATCTGCGTTACTTTAGCAATTCTGCCGTGCTGTGCCGTGTTCGAAAATACAAGGTTGATATTTCTTCGAGTATCTCATGACACGCAGAAGGTCGATCGATAGTATATGATAACTTTTTCATGCAACGTGAACCATGCTCGAGTGCTTGTTTTGCGTTGATTCAAGTAGAGCTTCTCAAAACACCGCTGCAAGGTGTGGACGAGCTATCTATTTGCACGGCTCATGGATATACATATAAAGCAACTCGATTAAAATTTAAGTCGATTGGAAGGAAATATCTTTTATGTTTGATGAGAGAGACACTACACTGTACTTTCTCGTTACGAGAATTCTCAATTTGCGAAAACAGATTCAAGGCGAGTCTATGTATATCTTAGTAAATGTTCAATAAAAACAAAGTCTTATGTTACAAAAACAAAATAGCTTGTTGCAGTACTAACGTTACTTATAAGAACACATTATATTGTTTAATGAAAACAATAACGCAAGGACGAAGATAATTTTTCTTTTATAGTTTTTTGGACGCTGAGCAAACGATTCCATTTACCAAACTGTTTTTTCATACAATTTTTAAGAAATTTATAGTTAAAATTGCAAAAAGGTTTATTTTAATATATTTTGGCATATTATAAGTTATTATAATTAAAATATCTGTTAAAGAAGTTTTATTGTAATCAAAATTAAGCATTACTAGTTTTTTTAACATTACTCGCATGGAATGTTTCTAATATTTTAACATATCTCCATTTTCATTGTTATCTTAATGTTTACAATTAAATTAAGGATTAATAATATTACACAACTTTTAGATAAAGAAACATGCAAATTGTTTAAAATGGAACAATTTTTGCTAAATATAATATGTATAAAGTACAGGGCTAAGGTCATGTATTTGAAATACTTTTATTTTAAACACAATATCTATAATATAATTCTATTTTGTATTTCATATTTCAGCAGAACACATAAAAGTATTTTGTATTTTGCATTTCAAATCGAAAAATTGAAAATATTTGGTATTTAAATTATTAATATTTTGTAATTTAAATATGTAATGAGATTGATTGATTGAATTTTATTATTATATTTGAAGTAGGAGAGACTGGAGCTGGTTGTCGTACGAGATTGATTTTCAAAATGCTTACAATTCAATTAGTAAATTAATAATCATATTCGAAAGAGGCAATATTTTTGAACATTGTAAAAAAATGTGAGTCATATTCATATATTTATACAGATTCAGTAAAGATTTAAAAGAAAGGTAATATTTGAGGCATCTTAACAAAATGAACTGCGTATACGTCTTTTCTTTTTATATACAAAATATTAAAAATATGAAAAAATATGAAATCATTCAATGTTACTTTTATAAATTTATAATTTTATTGCATAAACATATTGATTGTAGAAAGTTTAAAAAAAGCTATTTGGCAACTTAAACCTGAATGCCTGCATTAACTTCTTCTTAAAACTACGCTTATTGATTTATTCGCAGTTTGGACAAATAAAAGGCCTTTTATAATTGAGAGGATGGGTGGAATAAAGGTTTAATTATAAAATCTTGATATTAAAAATTAAAATAACTTGCTACTTTTTTTATTATACATAAATGAATACAATATTAAATAAATTTATGTAATATCTTTAAAAAGTTATACTTGTTATAAATCTTCTCTATTACGATCAATATTACATAAAAAAACTAATTGCTAAAGGAAAAAGAGTCTAAGTAGAATTGTGTCTTTATTGTGCCCATCCTCTCAATTTTTAATTAATCCCACACAATGAACATATTTGTGACAAATGTCACTTACGTATGTGCTTGGCCCACATTGGTATCACAATACAAAAAGTTCTTTCTCTTTAATTGTAAACAAACGTTGTGACAAAAATATAAACTGAATATAATGTTGTAAAATATGAATATAGAGCTACAATAATATGAACTACGGAAATTAATATCACGTTTTCATAATTATAGAAAGCAATTATTTACTTACGGAATATTACATCACAATCACGACGTATCAATTTTTCCTGTTTTTATTCAAATAGAATGAATAATATGATTTGTGAATCAATGTCGTATAGATCGAATTACTACTGTCATTGTTAAATTAATCATATAATTATATATAACAGCGAGTGATCCACTTTGGGAAACGACCTAAATTAGGCCCTTATTTCAAATACATGCCCAACTCTGATAAATTATAAAATTACAATATCATACATTTAGCGAATTTCTAAGGATGGAGTATTAATCTTGGACACACGACCAATGAAGAATTGAATATGTTAGACTTTTTTTTGAGGCAGTCCTAAGAGGAATTAAGAATAATTTGATCGTAGCGTCCAAAAAAACTACGAGAAATGATTTTTTCTCGTTCTTATATTTGAAAAAAAGTTATTTTTGTGGAACAGTGTTATAGTAGTTCGCATTATATATAATATAATTTTGCAATAATACTTAGCATGAAAAAAATATGCACGTTGCATATCCTCTTTCATGACATGTTTCTCTCCGGGGAAAGATACATTATGCTTTGCTTCGTATTTCATCATTTGTATCACTTTACAACGGAACCTAAATTCGGATCCTCTTTTTCAGAGGATTATGCCAATAAGATGTAAATATAACACATCATTAATTACGTGAAGTAACAAAAGAAATTCTAAGAAAACTTATCAATTGTTTAGTAGTTTATATATTAGTTTAATTTACAATTGAAATAATTTTTTCAGAGATGAGTACCAATGTAATTACATTTTTATAATTCTTTCTTTGTAATCTAAAGTCGGAATTCTTCAACGATTTGCAGTTATTTCTTTGTTAAAAAAAATTTAAATTCAGATTTAAAAAATATAAAAATAGAGAATTATATTAAATAAAGATCGAATTATACATAAAAAATATAGGATCAAAACTACACTGCGTGTGAATTTTTTTTACTGGTTTTCAAGTCATTAGAAATTATGAAATTCTGCGAAATTCCGTTTTTTATATGTGACTGCAGAAAACTATAATTTTATTTTCTCAAAATTCCTGAAAGGTATACTTCACACATTTTTTCGGGTTACATACATTACATCAACTGTTTTATTTTCCCTATTTCTCCACTTAAATAATACTTTAAGCGCAGCGCAGTCTAACTCGGTTTTCTTTTTTTCGGATATTGATTCTAGCTTCAACAAATTGTTGCTACAAAAAGAGGAACTCGAGCAGAAACATCTGCACCTGTTGCAAATTGTTGAGAGCGAGAAAACGGCCAAGTGGCAGTACACCCAGCAATGCGAGGAATTGGCGTCGGAAATAAAAAAACTCCGAGCAGAGGTTAGTCATATTAGCATATTTTATATACATATATATATTATATTCAGTTTTTTTATGAGTGAATATATATATTTTATGATACTTTTTCCCGGTAATTTTGATTCGTGCTGCATGTACTTTTTTTATTTCAACTTCGGTAATATCTTCTGTGACATTTTACTATATAATTAGTAAAACCATTTTGTAACAAATCATCAATTCTTGGAAAATCTCCGAGTGAACTTCCGAAAACGTGAAAGTTTTGATTTTCTTATCGATTTGCAATTATATTTTGGTGTGTTGATTACGAATACAATTATGAAAATTGCTGATAAGGTCATTTTCAAATATTAAACTACATTTTTCACATTTAACATTGAAAGTGACCGACTTTCACCTCATCTCCCCCTCTTGCCAATGAGCACACGACTTTCTACGCGAAGCGACTCTCATTAATTCTACCTTTTCTCCTTTGTCTGGGGGCGCGCGACTTAGTTATTATAACTGTATTTTAATATGTTGATAATGTATGGTAATGTGACCATGAAAAATCATTGGTGATAAGTCATTTTCAATATCAAATGTAAAAAAATATTTAAAAAAATCGGTTTTTTCAAATTTAATTTAGAAAATGACATTGTCGGCAATTTTAATGATCATATTCGTAATCAGCGCTCTAAAATACAGTTGTATGCTCGATGAATACAAAAATTAATAATTAAGCTTCAAATTGTATTTATTCAAAATTTTAACATAAAAAAAAATGTAATCATATATTCATTCAAAATTTTGAATGTTTTCAAAAAATATTCATTCATAAAAAGCTATGAATATTTAACGCATTACATTCATTCAAACAAAATATAAACTGAAAAAGAAAGTTTCAATAAGCAATCGTTATCTCTTAACTATAACCGGTACTTTGATGACTCTAAGTAAAAAAATGAATTTGTTATTGTAATATTCAGATTTTGTAAAGGAAACTTAGAAATTTTGAAAAATATTTTAGAAAGATATACATTGTTTATTTATAAATTTATTTATTTGATAGAGCGCCATACATATTAGGTGTGGGAAAAAGTTCGTGGCGTTTTTCCCAGATGGCATTAAAAAAACGCCACGAAAAACGAACTTTTTCCCACACTTAATATTTCGATATAATTCCAGTTATATAAATATTTTATAGGATATCTTGGGCGCGATATTTATTATGGTCTGTGAATATTAAATTCCAAGATATATTATTTATTCTCAATAAAAATAGTTTTTGTTTTATCTATAGGTTAAACAAGGATGCCATCGTATAAATCGCAGGCTAAGTGCACGATGTAATCGTAGCCATTGATTTTATAGATTTCTGTTTTCTCTTGTAGGCTTACAAGCTATAAGTGCAGATAATACAGAATAAAAATGGATATGAAAAAAAACATTCGTAATTATATTAAAAAAATATTTATTCAAATGGAATGAAAGAATATTTATTCGTTTCTTAACGAATAAAAAAGAAATATATTTGCATGAATATTATCATTCATTTTTTATTCATTTATTCGAATATTAAGTGTATTCATCGGACATATTATGTCATCAATCGACAAGAAAATCGGAACTTTCAGATTTTCGGAAGTTTATCCAAATTTCCTATACACATATCACATGAGGAATTTTTTACTTTTTTATTTTATTAATATTAATATTAATACTTCAAAGATTATAATACAGTGCATGCGAATAAAATTTTTTTTCGGAAAATGATTAAAAGGTTTCTTTTTTAATATTTTACATATGTAGTTTATTACTATGTGTATATGTAATTGTTTTTAAAGTTCAATTATTTTCGCATTACAATGTCACACAAATTAATTAAGTTGTTTGTTATACATTTCGTAATTCAATTTTAATTTCTACATGGAAAAAAATTATTTTGCATTAAAAATTTAGCTAAATACAAATCTAAAAATAATTTGTTGGAGTATAAAAAAATTATAGGATATCAAGTGTAATAATGCTATAAAAAGTTTTGACATTCTGACAATCAGCTTGATCGTCTATATAATTATTTTGACCGTTTAACATTATTTTAATTCTGATCTATGTATCTTGTTAAATTTTTAAAGCCCGACCATTCTTTCCGTGATAATAAATATCAAAATAACTTCCTGAGTACTTTTGAAATTAAAATTTAACTTCGCGTTTTAACTCGAGTAGCGTCACTAGTCTTAACCCCTTCATTAATTTCATCTAGAGTAACTACGGTGTATATACGACGCGCGAGGATTTACGCCGTAGAAGTTAGAAAAAACAGAGGGAATGAGAGTAATTTTCTTGCAATTACAAGCCTTTATATTATATTAATATTATGTTATGATTTTAATTTTTTTTACTATTAATATTAATAAAATTATCGTGAGTTGAATCGATTTGACACTTTAATAAGTAGCGTCATCATTAATTATAATCTATATAAAATGATTACTGTAGGACATGCAAAAGACTTAGTGGTTATTTCGTGATACATGAGAGGAATAAAGTAAAGCATGTTGTAACGATAATACAAGTGCTTTGCTCTTGTATTCTTTGTTTAGTTGTCTTGTATGTCTACCTATTTGGAACATGCAGCATTTTTAGCGAGCGGGATTTATGCCCAAAGTATGTAGATTACTTACAAAGATTACGTACAAAGTGCGTAGATTAAATTCAGTGCACTAAATGCAATAAATTACATAAAATATGTACGTAATATCATAACACTCGTAATATGTAAAAGATTATAATCATTATTATATCATTATCTTTGTATTATTATTTCATATTTATCATTTTTATTCCTTAATAAAATTTTGCAAACACATTTTATAAGTTATTATTTTACGTCTTACTTATACAAGTATTATTTGTAAATTTTTCATGAGCTATACATTTTACCTCTTCTATGAGTTTACATTTTCCCCTCTCTATGAGCCCACTTCTATAAAATATATATACAGCAAAAATGCAAGACTGACAAAAAAGTCGAAACGTCCGAAAAATTTTAAATATATTAAAATTTAGCTCGTAGTTTTGTTGATTAATGTTTATTTAAAAATCTAAGAGTAAGAGAGAGAGAGAGAGTTTCAAAAAAATTCTTTTTTTTAATACGAAAAATAAGTATTATAGATTTTTTTTTTCTATAGACAGTACAAAGTTTTACTGGTATAATTCATTTATTTTAAACATAGTAAATAATTAATAAATTAAGTTTTTGTTAGATGCGGCGTATATACCGGAGTTATCTTATTTATGGATGTCTAAGTTTGATAATTAAGCTGATTTCATATAAAACTAATGAAATTATTATGTTGTAGGAGAATTGATAATATTTTATCCAAGTGCTTATTCAACATTTAATTTAAATTTTGTTTAAGCATTTTCATTTGGTTTATTGTAGAAATTACATTTAAAATCGTTAAAAGCGATTTATTTAAGAAATACGAGAAGATGTTTGTTAGGAATTATTTTTTATATGATATTACGGATTTTGCGATGAGAGATTCTCATTACAGCTATGTGCCCTAAAAAAAGAGCTAAGGCCTTCTGTAATGCCGATTTATGCCAGTCGACCGGCGGTTCAAAGAACTATGTCCCAAGGTACCGGAAGTTTGTACAGCACATTCCATTCATACAGTGTCGGTGCTCACAGTTCCGGCGGCTTCGCTCCCGGATTACGCGATATCTCGGAGGGCTCTATTGAAATGCAGAAAGTTAAGAAGGTTCAAAGCTTTTTCAGGGGTTGGCTATGCCGACGACGTTGGAAGCAAATTGTTGAACAGTATATCAAGAGCCCACATGCCGAGAGCATGCGCAAACGGAACAGGTAATTGTTGCTGCTTTATCGCATAAAACCAATGATGTCCAACTAGTTTGCGCATTTCGCTTTTCCATTAATGGCTTGTCATGTCACCGCGCTTGTCATTTCACAGTTACGTTTTGCGCGGCTACGGAAATAAACGTCATAAGTGAGTTTGAATATAATTTTCAAAAAAAAAGGACCAAATGATGTTAAGTAGCATAGGTTTTTTTATTAAATAAAATTATGTGCTCTGTGATTGCTATATATATATAATAAATAAACTTATATATTATTTTTGTTCGGCGGCTGAATAAAATCATTCTCTCGCTTGCCGAGAGATTTTCGCTTAATCATACCGTTCTTATATTTTATTTATTTGCGATGTAATGTCGACAGTTATTGGCTTTATTTAATTGCATTACCAATGGTATTAAATGTATATCCTACTATTTTAGCCTGGTATTCCAAATGGTGGAGGCCGAGGAGGAGTATACGGAGCAGATGGAGATTTTAGTAAGCTGTTTTCTGAGGCCTTTCAAGATGGCTGCCAGTTCAAAGAAACCCCCATGTAGTCACGAGGATGTGAATAGCATATTTTTGAATAGCGAAACCGTGCTGTTTCTCCATCAAATCTTCCTGAAGGGTCTCACCTCGCGTATGGAGAGCTGGCCCACTTTAGTTTTAGGTATGGATATATTTAAAACTATTTTAAGTGATATAAATCAATATATTGACAAACAGAAATGTGTGAATTGTAATATATAATGTTGCGATTTATTTTTATTGTTCGCGATATACAATTGAATTTTTAATTACAAAATCGCATACGATTTTAAATCTCATGCGATTAAGTTTACATGCGATTTAAAATTGTAAATGCAGCTGAAAATCACTTTTGTAATATCTATTTATTAAATATTTATACATATAGAAAAATGGAAAACAAAAATTTGATCTCTTTATTAATTATCTTATTACATGATTTACACGGAAAGAACGGTTTTGCTGAAATATTAATTTAACTAGATGTAAATCTGAAAATAATTTTTGTTGAATCATCAAAATAATTATGAATACTTAAAAGCATTGATGACAATGCTACGAAAGATTTTGACATTTTAGTCAACAGTTTGAGTATCTTACATAATTAATAATTATTTTGATTCAAACAAAATTATTTTCAGATCCATATCTAAATTTTTAGATACATACTTTAGCAACATATCATTTCTTTTTTTGTATGAATACTGAACGTACTTTTGCTTCCGATTATTAAATGGTTTAATTTTTAATACCAAATATGATCCAATTAATTTAAAATTTGTTTTTCTTTATTATTAATTCGTGAAATTTTTTTATATAGTGAATAAACATTTATATGCTTATACGTAATTTAATATTTAAAATACAAAATAAAAATCTGTTTACACAGTATATATATATATATATATATATATATATATATATGTGTAGGTATATATTATATTCACTGCGATTCTTAAGAAAAATCGCAATTGCGATGTACAATTTTGTAAATCTCATAAAAAAAATATTACGGTTACCACAACCGTGATAAATAATAATTTTCGCCCATCACATTTGGTTGTAATAACTGTAAGATGGATATATCTTTACAGCCATTGAACATGCAAATCTTACGGTTATCATAATCGTATTATAATTTTTATAATCAAAAAATATATTGATGGGCGACTTTTTGGCCGTGGAAACCGTAACCGTTTTTTCCCATGCTCTAACAAATCCATGTCTATAAAGGTGAATCGAAGAGACGCAAGAATTTCGCGAGTTTAAGTATCTAAAAATTTTCCCTCTAACAATATTAATTTATGAGAGTACATTATCTTACGTAAGAAAGAATAATGTGGATAGAGATTGTATATCGATCAATCACGGCATATTGTGAATACACGCAGGTGACTTGTTCGACATGTTGCTACCGATGTTATCCATATATCAAGAGTACGTGAGAAACCACCACTATAGCCTTCAAGTGTTGACTGAGTGCAAGCAATCGTCACCGTTCGTGGCGTTGCTCAATAGGTTGGAGAACAAGACTGCCTGCCACGGACGATCCTTGGAGACCTTTCTAACATATCCCATGCATCAGGTAAGATTGTTACATGCAGATAAAATCGATGTTGTACGTGAAGCATAGAAGCTCGACACAAGTGTTTCGGAAAATTCAATGGTATCGTTATATTATTATCGTTACGAAGGAAAGAAAAAGGAACATCATCAATAATGTTTCATCCGTGCGACATTATTTTCTTTGCACTGTTCTTTTCTCAAGAAAGCAAATTCCTGCACGAAAAATAAAATAAAAAAATATAACGATTATCTCAATGATGCGAATGCCTCTTTGGGAAAAATCGATTGTATGAAATAGTTTGAAAGCTTCCATGAATATTGCATGAGAGCTGACGATCCTATAAAATGAATGAAGTCGACGGATGAGAAAAATATACGTTCCATCGCGCACTTCCGCGAATTCCGCGGAATGCAGAAAATTCCTTTGAAGAGAATTTATTGGCGAAATATAATTTACATCTAATTTAAATATAGCAAGAGCTTTTTACTGCTGTAATTTATATTAGACTACTAATTAATTTCTGATTTGTGTGTATCTCTATTCTTGAACATTGCAATTTCAAATTTATTTGACAAGTTTTGCGTTACAATTATTCTCCTAATTTTCTCTTTTTCTCTCTAATTTTAGTAGAACTTGAGCAAAAGTTGTTTTTTTTTTATCCAGTTACTTATTTTATTCGTTTAGATTCCAAGATACATAATTACTTTGCACGAGTTATTGGCACATACGCCATATGATCATGTGGAACGTAAGAGCCTTCAGAATGCCAGGCAACAACTGGAGGATCTCTCGAGGCAAATGCATGATGAGGTATTTATCAATTTACTTCATATAAGCTCATATCTTATCTTGACTTTAAATATTAATTGAATATATTTATTTAATATATTAATCGATTATATCCTATTTTCCAGGTGAGCGAAACTGAAAATCTAAGAAAAAATCTAGCAGTGGAGCGTATGATTGTCGAAGGATGCGATATTTTACTGGACGTCAATCAAGTCTTTGTTAGACAGGGTGAGTAAAATGAGAGATCAATACTCTCTTTCATAATTTGAATATACTTTGGATTCATATCTTTTTAAGTAAAGCTTATTTCAAGTATACATTCAGATACCACAATTACATTCTAAAAATGTTCTAATGAATATTTTCTGGGAATTTTGGAATATTTTCGAAAGATTCGTATAAAGTATAAGGGGATGTTTTAGGAATATTTATAACATTTTCAATTGTAGCTATTTTCATAATTTTAGAAAAGTCCATCAATAGAATTTCCATCAATTATTATTATAGATGAGGGGGAAAGTTATTATAACATATTCTGAGAAAACTTTATAATAACTTTCTTATTTATATAATTACGAAAAGAGTCTCAATTAAACATACTACAAATATTCCTAGAACGCCTTTTACACTTATCCATATTTTTTGAGAATATGTAAAATTCCTGGAAAATATTTGTAGAACGTTTTTGGAATGTAATTGTGTTATCTGGATAAAAATATTTAAATACTGTGTAATTAAAATGTCGTAATAGATTTGTGTAAAAATTAAAATTATTTCATGTTCTAGCGATAACACATATTATCATTTTTCATTCTAATCATCTTCAAATAGAATTTAACAAATTATAATCACAATTCAGAAATTGTGTTTTGTTCATATACATATAAAAGATAATTTTTTGCATATAGAAAGAAGTTGAAGAACCCAAGCAAAACAACAAGTAATGTCAAAATGACATTAAAATGAATCGAAAATAATTGAAAAATGACTTTTAATGATTATTTTGGAGTCATTTTGACATCATTTTGATATCATAACGACTTATTCTGTGAGAGTTAACATACTTTGTCGATGTCGATAAAACTGAGGCTGTAGTTCGCATCTTTTACTGTTTATCCTTGGCTGAGAAACTCATTTCTAGACTTGATCGCTGTCGGTAAAGCTCGACGGACTTCTCTATCGTAAGAGATGGAACGTGGGTTAAAGGGCGCAATCGCATAGTTACACGTTCGAAATCGATGACGCGACTTAGTCGCGTCGATATATATTTTCGTATTCGGTTTCATCTCGATCCTGCGCAATGTGTCCTGCCAGGGGCGACGTACTGTTCTACTATTAGCGGATTCTTATCAGGTGAATAATTCTTACGTTAATCGATTATATGGCTCGATAGCAAATTACGAGATAGTGGCACGCAAGCGGAATGTCATACGTTAAAGAAATTGTAACTTTATCAGTTGTTTTAAATTCGATCGCGATAAAAAGATTCTTTTGACATTTAATTACGATTTTAAGTATTAAAGAATATTTAAAATTTAATTTTAATATTCAATTTAAATCTTAAAAATATTGTTAAGAATATCAAATAATGATCTGAGTATCACGCGAAAGAGGCTCTTAAAATTGAAATTACAATTATATTTGCAAGGAATTGTATTTATATTAAAATATTAATATTATTGTTAACGAAAAAAAAGGAGAATATTTCAAAAAATGAAGCTGAAACATCGCATACTTTCTAAGAGTAGCAAATGATAAAGTAGCACAAGATCATTTCAAGTAGTAGAAATCTCACAAGCCAGCCTTATAAACACGATCCTGGCAATCCTCGTGCTTGACGCCACATCACATGGTTATCACGTAAACGTCTCTCGCGCTCTCGCCGACGGCAGAGCAAAGACCATCTCGCGAACGTGATCACCTCTCGTTCATTTTTCGTCACAGCAAAAAGACGGTGCGAACATCACATTCCGTTTGAGGGTGATGAGGACTAAGATTTGTTCGAAATCTGTTTCTGTGTGTGAGATAATATTCAGCAATATTGCGAGGCTGGAGGTCGACGAA
>Ga0157364_1001858_pt1 | contig 18754 bp, 7 predicted proteins | sample AttsexASBM2_FD_111476 | JGI IMG/M metagenome (GOLD analysis project Ga0157364, IMG submission 111476) | Fungus gardens microbial communities from leaf cutter ant in Ribeirão Preto, State of São Paulo, Brazil - Atta sexdens ASBM2 | ecosystem: Host-associated > Fungi > Mycelium > Unclassified ...
GCTGGTTAGCGTAACACTCATCCTTGACGGTTCCCCATAAAAAATAGTCCAGCGGAGTCAAATCGCAGCTGCGAGGCGACCAATTGACATCAGCATTTCGGCTGATTATGCGATTTTCGAACACAGTGCGCAAAAGATCGATTGTAGCGTTGGCTGTGTGGCAAGGTGCACCGTCCTGTTGAAACCAAATGTCGTCTGTGTCCTCCTCTTCAAATTTGGGAAGCAAGAATTCGTTTAGCATGGCGCGGTAGCGCTCACCATTGACAGTTCCTTGCTCATTTTCGAAGAAAAATGGCTCAATGATGCCGCCGGACCAAAAACTCGTTGTGGATGCATCGGCTTCTCCATGACGACGTGCGGATTCTCTGACCCCCAAATACGACAATTCTGCTTGTTCACATAACCACCGAGGTGAAAATGATCTTCATCAGAAAAGATGATTTTTCGGTAAAAATGGCTCATCTTCAACCAAGCGTTGTTCAACCCATTGGGCGAACCGAAAACGCATCGATAGTCATGCGGCTTCAATTCTTGCACTAATTGAACTTTGTACGGCTTCAAACCGAGGTCTTTATTCAAAATTCTTCTCAAAGAAATACGTGAAATGTTCAAGTTTTGAGAATGGCGAGTTGATGTTGATGGTTGTTCAAGCACATTCTGAGCAACAGCAGCAATGTTTTCGGTTGACTTTAATGGACGAGCACGTGAATGAGTTGCTTTATCCAATAAGGATCCAGTTGCCGAATTCGCTTCACAAATTGATCTACAAACTGCGTTGAAGGCATTTCTTTTCTATCAAATTTTCCACGTAAATTTCTTACAGTTTGGGTTGAAGACTCACCTTTGGAAGTAAGTTTTCAATATTTCCCAATTTTGTTCAAGCAATAACGACCCATTTCGTAAATGTCAAAAAAACTAAATGTCAAACAAAAAACTAAATTTCTGATACGTCATAAATGTTATTAACCTTTCAAACTCAAAATAACCGATAGTTGAAATTCCAAACGCTAGATGGCCTTGTATATACAGTATAAAAAGCGATTTCAAGAACAAAGTCACTTAGACAATGTATCCAAGTTTAGTCAACTAAAAAAACTTCGATTAGGCAAAATACGGCGACTATCAATGGCTAATCCGCGGACGACATTCATAAAAGTTTAAACGAATTTAATAATTTAAATATAAGTGTTCGTACAGTACGACGTCGGTTGGAGTCTTTCGGATTGCATGGACGACATGGAATGAAAAAATCATTAATTATGAAAAAGAATAGGATAGCTCGATTTAAATTTGCTCGTGAATATCTTCATTGGTCGAATATGCTGTTTAGTGATGCAAATTTAAATTATTTAGATGGGATTTAGTGGATACGTCGACAATGAAATAAAAAGACAAAGTGTTAATCTTTTGCGGCAAATTAGAGGCATCATGAAGAAAGAACAATATATAGAAATATTAGAAACGGACATGTTTCCTTACATATAATGAAAACCATCTATAATAATTGGATATTCCAACATGATAATCAATAAAGCATGCCTGTTGTGCCGTGCAGAATTGGATCAATCAGAATAATGTGAACGTTCTTAAATGGCCATCAGAAAGTCTGGACTTAAAACCGATAGAGTATCTTTGGGAACACTTGAAAATGAGTATCAAGAATGAAAAATTTGGAAATACCATTAAATTATTTGAAACACTCTGTCAAAAATGGCAAAACATTCCTCCTACTGTAATACACAAATCTATATCCAAATCTTTGGAAATCTATATCCAAAAGAATGCAGGCAATTGATTCTATATTCCATAAAATATTAAGTTTTTTTTTTGCGTCGGTAAATCATAATATCTATTTATTTCTTTAAAATTTAAGTTTTGTCCGAATATTTTTGTTAATTATATTTTTATTTATAGTTTAAAATATATGTTTGATGTCACTAATTTGTCAAATTTATATATGTCAATATATGTTATCCTATTCACTATAATCTAATCAATTAGCTTTATGTTAATACCTTGTATCATTCATAAAAGTTAAAAAAAAATTATTTGTCCAAATATATTTGTCCGGTACTGTATTTTCGAGCAATTTTCCATATAAAAATATAGATTTCACATCAAATTGTTTGATGTACATCAATATATTTTTTCTGAAGTTACTTTTACGATGTCGCTAGTACGATGCACACTGTCTTGTATCGGACCAGAGATTTCTTGATAATCTACGCTTTTTGTCAAAATCCTCTGTCAAATCGAACCTTGTACTGATTTGTTTCCTTTGGTACAATTTTTATTCTCAGCAATCATTTATAATCGATGACCCGTTGATCTTTCGGCTTTTAGCTTCTATACCATTTTCTAACAAGTACCATTTTCTAAATGAGCTACACTAAATGAGCTGAACTTTTTCCTTTATTCCATTCTTGTCTCTAGCGTCGCTTTTCATTGCTTTTTCGTAAGTAATATAATTACCTGAATCAGCTAAATATGCTTCATACAGATTTACCGATTTTCTTTCTTCTGGAGTGTACTTTTTAGTAGTCTTTTTTTTATGCACCGATTGCTTTTCTTGAATTTTTTCTCGATCTTCTTCTTGAATACTTTCTTCAGTTCCTAATCTTTTTTTTCTAATCTACATCTTCAATCTGCCGACGAGTTTTTTTACTTTCATATGAATGATATAAAATTGATCATCATCTTTCTTGATTTCTAAATTTTACGCTTTTCAAATATAAAAATTTCTTTGATTGTTCATCATGTAATTTAATATTCAATGTCCTGAAAGGACTCTGACACCTTTCCGATGAGTCGTCCGAACGTTGGTCCTACTTCAAGGAATTTAATTCTTCTGATCCGAAACTGAACCACGAACTCAGATAGTGAGGATCGAGATACGAGATATTTAAAAATAACTTTATTATTTGCCAGGGATATTCATTAAAAAAAAAATAATTTATTTATTTATACAAAAAATGAACTAATCTAAAAATGAACTAAATCTAACAAGATAAATAATGTCGATATGAGCCAACATAGGATGTTCGAGTGTAAATTACAAATTATGCATTGTACAAGTAAATACATGTATACGTTTCAATTTTTGGTTCTTCATCAGTACAATTAATAATGCAAAATCAAAGTTCGGAGAAAATAGCATTAAAGAGTGAATATTCTGATATATAAGTTAATGGTCAAAACTATTAAATGTCCAATAACTAAATTATCAAATTGCCTGATTTGATGAAGTTGTGCGAATCATAAGTAACTATATTATTATTAAACTTTCCGATTCAATAACAAAGAAACGAGATTCTGAAGTTATTGATAGTTTAAGTAATAGACACACAATGAAACTAATAACGTTTTCTCTTGGCTGCACTATCATCCACTAATGCAATATTCAGTATACCGTGTTTTCATTGATGATGGTAAGCGAATTCATTCGGTGTATCGTGTTTCCGTGACTACGTGTAGTACAAATTTTATGCACAAAATGGGATGCTACACCGTCTCAAAGGAACATTATAGAGCCAATGTGACATTTAAAAATGGAAGTCAAGCGGGAACAGGATTTTAGCGTAGTAATGATGTATAATAGTGTACACCACGGTGTGCATCACTCTAGTGTAATGTAGCTGAGTGTAATGCTTATCGCAACTGATGCGATGCGAGGCTGCACAGTGTATCCCAAGAGAAAATGCTAAATATACATTAAAAAAAACGCAATTAATTATGTTATTCATCTCTATTCGTTATATTATCTTTGTTTACTTTTATCTACTATTAAGTTTATTTATTACTATAGTTTAATGTAAGTTTGTTGTGAGTGCATGTAACCGCAACGCGGATTAAAAGAAAGGTGCGTGTGTGTGTGTGTGTGTGTGTGTGTGTGTGTGTGTGTGTGTGTGTGTGTGTGTGTGTGTGTGTGTGTGTGTTTATTTTAATAAAAAAATACAATAAAACTGTGTGCATGCGTGCATGAGTGTGAGAAGTCAGGGAGGGGGAAATGCATCACAAATGCTGGGAAAAGAAGCGCATCAATGGGCTTCGTGTTAGAGGAAGAAGGGGATGTTCCTTCTCTCTTTCATCCGCTTCTCTTTTTAAAACTCGTTGTTCTCTTTCTTCCATCCATTGTAGTTGCATGCAGTTCTCTGTGTCTCACCCGTTGCGGACCTATACTTACCATATTATTCACGCTCCCACTTTTTTCCCATTGTATTTTCTGCCACGTTCTCTTTTCTTTTCGTATACGGTTTTATTAAATGGATATGGTATTTGTTTTGTTGGGAGTACAAATAAGTTTCCGCCGTTTGCAAAAGACGGCGCCACTAATAAACTATAGTTAAAATTGTTTAATGTAAAACGTACATATCGTAAGATTGGATCCGACAACACTATAACCTTGAAATATTAGCGATTTTGTATCAACATCATATATTTTTTTTGTTTGTACGAAAATGTTGAGTTTTGAGCCGAATAAGCATCATTTGCGGGAACTTTTGATTTACTTCTTTAATTTGAAGAAATCTGCAGCTGAGGCTCATAGATTGCTTGTAGAAGCATATGGTGATGCTGCCTTAAATGAGAGAAGTTGTCGTGAGTGATTTCAAAAGTTTAAGAACGGTGAATTTGACGTCGAAGACAAAAAATGTAGCGGAAGGCCGAAAGTGTACGAAAAGTGTACGCAGAATTGGAAGCATTATTGGATGAAGATTCGTGCCAAACGCAAAAAAAACTTGCACTTACATTAGGAGTGACTCAACAAACAATTTCATATCATTTGAAATCATTGGGAATGATTCAAAAGTAAGGGAATTGGGTTCCATATGAACTGAAGCCGAGAAACGTTAAACGCCGATTTTTCACATGTGAAATGCTGCTTGCCAGGCATAAACGAAAAGGTTTTGCATCGTATAGTCACTGGTGATGATAAATGGATCCATTACGATAACCCAAAGAAGAGGAAATCATGGGGACCACCTGGCCATGCTTCAACATCAACAGCCAAGCCGAATATTCATGGAAAAAAACTCATGTTGTGTATTTGGTGGGATCAGCTTGGTGTCGTGTATTATGAGTTGCTCAAACCGAACGAGATCATTACTGGGGCTCTCTACCGAACACAATTGATGAGATTGAGCCGAGCACTCAAGGAAAAATGCGCCCACTACTACTCCAGGCATGACAAAATTGTTCTCCTGCATGATAATGCTCAACCACATGTTGCGGCGGCGGTCAAACCTAGAGTTAGAAACACTCAAATGGGAAGTTCTACTCCATCCGCCGTATTTTCCAGATATTGCTCCTTCCGACTACTATTTGTTCCGATCGATGATGCATGACCTGTCTGAGCAACACTTCACATCATATGAAGATACCAAAAATTGTATCGATGATTGGATAGCCTCAAAAGATGAAGCGTTCTTCCGACACGGTATCCACATGCTATCAGAAAGATGGTAAAAAGTAGTGGCCAGCGGCCATTACTTTGAATAAAACATTATGTACCGTTCTTTCACAATAAATGCTTAATTTTTGATAAAAAACGGCGGAAACTTATTTGTACTCCCCATACGATTTTTTAAAATGATATGCCTTAGCAATGATTTTAATTTAGCAACTAATAATAATTTTTTAAAATAATATACTACAAATAATCGCGTTTCTAATTATTGTATCATTATTAAAACTATTATTGAATAACTATTGAACACTTATTACAATAAATTATAAATATACTATCATTATATTGATAGATTCTTAATTGCAGGGAAAGGGGAAAGATTCGGTTAAATTCCTCTCACGATAAGAGAAAATAGGAACGTGCAGGTTTCAAAGTTACGTGACAAGTGGAAGGTGTCATAGAAGGGAGCGTAAACAAATATTTTAGGATTGTGACATTTTCTCTTATCGCGGTATGGAAGCAAGTCTTCCTTTTTGTCTGGAATTAAGACTCTATCAATATAATGATAGCTGTTCAGTAGTATGTTTATAATTTAATAAGTGTATAATTTAATAAATTCGATAGTTATTCAATAGTAGTTTTAATAATGATTCGATAATTAGAAACGCTTGGCTTTGTAGTATATTATTTAAAAAAATTATTATTAGTTGTTAAATTAAAATCATTGCTAAATTATATTTAAAAAATCATATAATAAATACCATATCTATTATATTTAATAATTGCGTGCAAGAAGAAAAGAGAACGATAGAGAATACAATGGGAAGAAGTGGGAGTGCAAATAATATGGTAGGTAGTCCGCAACAGGTGGAACAGAGAGAATTGCATTTTACAACGGATGAGAGAAGGAATAAAATCACCTTTTCCTGCTCTAATATTAATTCCAGTGACGCATTCTCCTTTCCAGCGTCTGTGATTCCGTCTCTCTGTCTTCTCGCATGCAAGCACGCATGCACACCGCATATGGTCCAATAGAATTAAGGTTTTTTCGCACAAAAATTATAAGTTGACGTTTTTCTGCATAAAAATGTTCGGAAGACTATTAGAAAAGAAATGTTTTCTTGAGGCTTCCATGACCTTTTATATAAAGATTATTACCCGTTTCGCGGGTTTTTTCCGTGTTCAGATCCATTTTTGGAATGTCAACATTTTGTGAACCTTGCAGTTCACTTCATCAGAGCGAGAAGCAGCCTGATACTGAGCTGTTCCTTCGGACCATTCCTTTTATATTATGCTTGTTATAGTGGTGGGGAGAGGAGGAAAAAGAGAATTGTGGGGAGAGAAGAGGTGGGGAAAATTAACTTAATGGACTTCATACAAAAGATCCAAAAAATCCGACTACGTCCTACAGACTTGTTTGTAAGTTTTGACGTAGAATCTCTTTTTACACAAGTCCCAATAAAAGACACATTAAACGTAATAAAAGTCTCACATGAAGTCTTCTCCGATCTCATCCCGCTAATAGAGCACTGCTTAACAATCGCTTATTTTTTTTTGTAACAACCAACAATTTTATGAACTAACTTCAGGAGCGACTATGGCTCTCCTATTTCTCCTGTAACCGCCAACATCTTTATGGAGCATTTTGAGAAAGAGGCAAAACAGAAAAACACCCAAAAAAACCAGAAATTCGGTTCCGTTATGTCACATCCGTGATATGGAGATATGGCAAAGCCAGACTCCGTAAAGTTCTTATTTTCAGCAATACAATATTCAAAAAAGATAAATCTAATAAGCTAATGAGAGTCAGTATCGATAAACGGCAATTATTACTCAGAGTGACACATCATCGCAAACGTTCTAAAAATGTGTGATCTTTATATTCGATTTTAACATTTCTACTTTTTAAGTTTTAATATGTTCAACAAACTTCAGTGCAATGCTTTCAATGTTCCGTGATAATCAACAACGCTGCAGCTTTGCCAATTTGCGATTGACTTAAACATTATGGACATGTGAGTTAATTATATTTGTATTGTCATTCTTGTTGAGAACTCCAAAGAGCGTCGAAACGTTCAAAATAAAGAAGATATCAATCCAATATCCGATTATTGATTATTCACTAAATAATTGCGCCGTTTATGCTTTGCTGATTCTCATTAGCCTACTATATTTATTTTTTTGTATTGTTTAAAATTCAAGAGTCCTAATATAATTATTGTTTTATGTATCCTTATTTTCCTCAATAATCAATATCCAAATATCCACTTCACTATAGACATAAACGAAAATGGAACACTATCCTTCCCTGTTCTTATCTCTAAAAAAGCTGATGGTATCTTAGGCTATCATGTGTACAGGAAACCAACACACTGATAGATACCTACATGCCGATTCGCACCATCACCCAGCATAAAAACAGTCAGCAATCAACTCAATTGTACACAGAGCTTTCACCTCTGACAAAGAGCATCTACAGACAAAACTCAACCACCTAAAACTAGCCTTACAGAAAAATGGACACGACAAAAAAGACATAACCAAAATAATTAATAAATATGTAAATAAGACAACAGTCTCTGATACACAATCAGACGAAAGGATCCTATCTATTCTCCCGTATTAAAGAAACAACAGATCGGATTGGCAGAATATTAAACAAACACAATATCTGAACTATCTTCAAATCACCCAAAATATAGGACAAGTCTTAAGAAATTCTAAAGATCACAGATCCTTACTCCACCTCTACTCAGCTCCGCAGGGATATACAAAATACTTTATTCCTCCGGATAAATATACATTGGAGAATCCGGAAAGAAATATACATTGAAGAATGTGATGAATGTTCTTTCAACCTACGGAGAACACCCATGTGATGTCAGGCTGAAACACACCACACAGTTGGCATTATCAGAACATAACATCGAAATAGAATCAAATACTATTTGACTACAATAGTCAACATCATAATACTTTCCAAGAAAGTATAGAAAAGCCATAAAGATACAAAAACCCTAACAATCTAAATAGACATAATGGCTATAACATAAATAAAATATGAAAGACCATATTCTTCCGGTTATTGAAGACCAACCAATTTCCCCCACCGTTTCTTCTCACCATCCACAATTCTCTTCTTCCCCTCCCCACTACTCCAATAAACAGCGTAATATAAAAGGAACGAAGGAACAACTCAGTATCAGGCTGCTCCTCGCTCTGATGAAGTGGATTGCAAGATTCACGAAACGTTGGTTCCAAGAATAGAGTTGGATACGAAGAAAATCCGCGAAACACATAATCTTTATATAGAAATGTATATGTTTGAGACTCGCAACTCATGTGGGAAATATTCGAAAAAAAATTGAATAATTGCAAAAGCAGGTTTTTCCCTTGTAAAACAAAAGTTGTCGATTGTATGGGAAAAAGTTCAACATTTGGTTAAGCTATTTGTTTAGATTTCATCGAACTACCCCAAATTAAAAAAAAAATCATGATTTTATGACAATTTATTGCTGAGTAAATGTAAGTTAAGCACATTTTAACACATGAAATCAGGTACGCGAGTCACTGAGCGTCCAGTCTATCCTCACTCGATCGCGCGCAGGCTTCCCCCACTCCACCCGGCATGCTACCTCGCTTGCGTTCTTCAACTTTCCACTGGTTTTAAATAAACTTTTTCGGCAGCAAAAAATTCGAGAATGTTTTAACATTCGAATCTTTCAAATCTTTCTTGATAAATTGCTAGGCGGAATTTTTAATCTTAAAAATTAGAGCCAATGATTTTTTGAAAAAAAAAAAAAAAAATTGTTATCTCTGCTTTTATAATAAGAAATCGGAGGGTAATTTTTTTTTTTAAATTCATAGAAAAATGTCAGCTGTCGAATGCTTTACGCAGCTATGTGATGTGATGCATATTAAAGGAATTATTCCATTTTTTTATACGAAAAAAAGGTACTCACTTTTCAATATTTTAAAATAATTTAATTGTAAAAAATCGTTTGGTTACAAAGTGTACGTGATAGTGCAACTCTTGAAGAAGAAAAATCAACTCTGCATATTCCTGTGCGACTGCTCAAAGATGAAGAAATTAAGTTTTCCGCAGACAAGTTTTTACTGAATAAATGGCTTTTTGCAAAAATTAATGAACATTTCAAACTTATTTAGGGCTAGATTTTTTCGTCATCTACATTTTAGAATTTTAAAGCTCCGCGTTTCAATCTCGATGAGAGCGAGAAAAAAAGGCTTTTTCGATAGTTTTTATTTTTTTTTCCATTTAATTAGATCTTAATGTTCCATTTTGTAGTTATTTTGAATACTTATACAATATTTTTCATACTTAGTTTTTTTCTATACAATCGATATCTTTCGTTTTACAAGCGAAAAACTTGCTTTTTGCAACTATTTGAATTTTTGCATATTTATTATTTCCCACACAAGTTGCGAGTCTCAAACATATACATTTCTTTAGTGATAACTTTCTGAACATTTTCGTGCAAAGAAATGTCAACTTACAATTTTTACGCGAAACGGGACTTCTTGAATTTAATTCTACTGGACTAATATACCTATTTATATATCGTTATATCGTACATTTGATGTACTAAAATTTAGATCTTTTTTTTTAGAAATTTCGGAATGCGTAAAAAAGTATATCATATCATAACTATTTACTTTATAATGCTGCATAGTTCAATAATTCACGACTTTTATGTACTTTACAATTTATTGAAAAAATGTATTTCTATCTTATTCAGTACAATACAAGTAAAATTACGCGGTGTTTAGCGTCCCTAAAACATGGCGCTCTTCCGCCGTGTCTAACTCATCGTTCCGTTACCCCTTGTTCCACGGTATACGTATTCATTAAAAATCGCTATAGAAAATCAGTAACACGTTTTCAACTGAACAATTAGTTGAAAGTGGATCGACATCAATTGAAGGAGCAAAGAAAATTGGCCAAAATTGGGAGAAGTCATAAATAATACGTACAAATCACTCATTAAAGACGTTACATGGACTCTTTGTGACCCATCAAAAAATATAATAGTTATTTCTTGCAAATGGATTTTCAAAATAAAGTAGAAAGCGAATAATGAGATCGACATATATAAAGCACGTTTAGTTGCACGTGATTTCACGTAAATACCTGTTTTTTATTACAATGAGACTGACTCTTCAGTGGCAAAGTTGAGGAAATTACACATTATCTCATCAATTACGAATCAACACAGCATGTACATTCTATTTTCTATATTCAGATGGATGTAAAAGAAACTGTTTTGAACGGGAAATTCGCTGAGGAAATATGTATACTCAAATATTTCAAAAAGGGTAAAAAGGCATGTAAATTAAATAAGACTATATATGAGTTAAAACAGGTATTATGCATCTGGAACAAATATTCAATCAACTTATATTACATATTAGTTGGTGTATACCGGATGATGTGTTCATACATTAGAAACAAATGTGGAACTTTCTAATTTATTCTATTATATGTATGTAGACAAATTTTATTAATCTGTCATAAAATGACAATGATTGACATCATTAAACAATTGTAGAACAACGTTTAAGACAGATATTATGAAACTGATCCTAACGGAAAAATTTCGCTGAAACTAATTTACGTTTTGGAACACTTCAACAAAATTTCAATATTTCAGAAAAAATTCAGTTTATTTCAACGATTTTTAGCTAATTTATTTTCAGCAAAATTTGAGCAAAAAATTTCAGCAAAATTTCAGAGAAATTTCAGTTCAATTTCAGTAATTTTCATTATATTAGTTGATAAAATGAATGATTCAATAAAATTTCAGCAAATTTTCAGCAATTTTGCTAAAATATTCCAAAACGCAGAATAATTTTAATAAAATTTTTTGAGTAGATGATACATTTCTCGAAATACATATCGAACGCGATATGGTAAAGAGCACAATCAATTTAAGTCAAACACGATATTTGAAAAACGTTATGAAGAGATTTAGCATGAGCAACTGCAAAAGTATTTCCACGCCGATGGAAATTGGACTCAAATTGGGAGTGGAAGAAAATAATTAAGTTAAGAAACATTCGTTAATTAATTCTTAGTTAATTGGTTGTTTAACATATCCAGCATTAATCATAAGAAAAGATTTAAATGCTGGAACAAATTATTTTTTAGTCAGTGTCAAAGTTCTTATATAAATGAGAATTTCATACATGCAAAACGGATTGTACGTTATATTTCTGACACAACCAATATAAAAATGACATTTCACAAAGGCGGTTCAAAAGTTTCAAACGATATTCTAACTGGATTTATGGATTGGGCGAATGACATGAAAGAACAGAATTCTATCACAGGATTTCGAAGTCAATCATAGAATATACTTTCTACGGCAATAGTGAGTTGGGCTTCACGAAATCAATCAACAATCAGTTTATTTTCGATAGAATCGGAATATACTGCTTTACGAGAAAGTATCTGCGAATTAAAATGGATTCAAAATTTATTGAATGAGATTGGATGTAAATGCAAAACACCAATGACAATTTACGGTGACAGTCAATCAACAATTAAAATGGCTGAAGAATCCCGGTCATTGAAGGATGAAACATATGAAGTCATCTTTATATGAGAAAGTATCAGAAACTAGGAAATCAATTTAGAATACAAATTAATTGAAGATTAGACGGTTTCTTTAGACGGAAATGGATTATTAAATTATGATTATTCATTCGCAATTTTTTCGAACTATTAATAAGAACTATTAGATTATTGAGAAAACTATTCGTGTATATATATTATATATATATAAAACTGGACTATATATATATAAACTATATACAGTGTATCTGGAAATAATCGCCAAATATTTCATAGGCAGGTAGAACGGACTAAACTGAGTCGAAAAGTCCTCTACCATTTTGTAAATTTTCTCAATAATTAATGAGATATTAATCCTTAAAGATAGCCGAATACGCGCGCTCGCCCGATCTACTACTGCGAAATGTATATGCCTACTGATCGCTTAGCGCGCGAGCCTTGGGAGGGGATTGGCTGGCAAGCGCCCCGCACTGCGTACACTACCGCAAGCTTTCATAGCTCGTACGGCGCGCTTGTCAGGCTATCCCCGCTCTCCACGGCCCGCGCGCCAAGCGATCGGTAAGCATATACACTTAGTATTCAGTTATTTTTAAAGATTAATATCTTGTTAATTATTGGGGAAACTTACAAAATGGTAGAGGACTTTTCGACTCAGTTTAGTCCGCTCTACCTGCCCATAAAATATTTGGCGATTATTTCCAGACACCTATATATATATGTATATACCATGTGTGCGTGCGTGCGTGCGTGTATAATATATTTGTATGTGTATATATATATATATATGTATATATATATATATATATATATATATATATAATGAATATTAGTGTTTAACATCATATTCTAGAATGCACATAACAAAATTATGACAAAAAACGGTTTCCTCCCGAATTCGAGATTTAATTTCACGATGCTTTCAAGCTATCTTTCATCCAAAATTGTACATTTAGTACTGCTTAACCTCTACAATCGTATGAAAACTGTTTCTTCAATAATCCACGAATCCTGAATGTTTATAGACGTATAACTATGACATATCTCGTCAATAAATATTGTCAAAAAAATACGTATATACTCATATATAGTTAAAATACATATACGTATATAGGTTCACACATACACACACACACACACACACACACACACACACACATACACACGTGCGCGCATTTACGCTAAAAAATTTAATTTGTCTAACGAATAGTTTGACTATAAGGATTATTGCAAATAATCCAATCACTGACTATGGCATTATAGTCTCTTGATTAGGCTTAACGAATTGGAGACGCAGTTTATTTAAATAGTTATTATGCATAGTCTAGCTGAATAGAATTCTAACTATTGAAAGTCAGTAATATAATCAGTCATGTACATAATTATTAAAATACTACGCGATCATTACGGATAATCTGATTGGAAAATCAATAATCACTAAGTAAAAAATTATTGGGGAAAGATTATTTTAAATAATCTGATTAGAAAAACAATAATCCGCCATATTGGAAAACAATTATTGCATAGTCCAACTAGTGGAATCAAGAAGCATTCAAAAACTATTGAGGAGTGATCATTGTGAATAATCTAATTATTGAATAATAAATTGTCACTATTAAAAAGTGAATAATCACTATTAAAATCCAATAATGATTATTGGTTTTTCAATAGTTCATTTCCGTAAGGACTGATGACATTATGACAAAGAGTCTCGGATGAAATCCGGATGAAAAATTGTGCTTTTAAAATTTAACTTGATTGGTTTTGAAGATGTTTCTTTCTCAATTTTTATCTCTTTTTCTTTCTTTATCAACATTCAGTAATATTATATTTTTTAATTACTAATTAAGAGGCGATATTGGAAGATCTAATTTCAATCGTAACTTTCAGTAAACACTTATTCTCTATTGATTTGAAAGCCTCCAGTATTTTTCTAATGTATTTTTCTAATAATTTTTATTTTACTGCATTTAGTACAATTCGTTCATGTTTATTTGGCACTATTTTTTTCCTTTTTACGTTCTGTTATAAGCATAACCTTTTTTATTTGAATAAAAACTTCTTTTTACAAGCATTCTATTCGAATACTGTACGTTCTGTTTTTGCAAATTCCATTAGTGCAGCCTTAAAATAAATAACACATTTATAAAAATTGTAAATTTAAATAACCATATTTGTTCGTTGCATACGTTGGTAGATGCGGATAGTCATATGTGTATCATAATGTATGTGTATCATAAACAGTGTACAATTTCATTTCCGTTCGATCTTCTTTTGTTAAGTATTATTAATAGAGATCGATAACGAATAAATTATCATTTCTTAGCTTAGTTCTTGATCATTTCCCAATTTTCGCAATCGAGATATTAATTTGATAATAAAGCGAACATATGCCATCGATAGCTCGGCGTGCGAGAGTGGTGACTGTCTAGCAAGCGCCCCGCGCACGCTGTGCTGTGGGCTCCTAAACGTCATAATCCAAACGGACAGGCATCCAATGCCTCTAGCTGCGTCTAACACTAAACGCAGCAACCATACATTCTGCTGGTCGATAATAATAATGATGATGTTAATAAACATAATAGCAGCGTTTCTTAAAATGTGATAACATTCAGAAATTCAGAGATTTGCGTCGCAATATCTCCGCTCGTAGGACATATAGAAAAAAAATAAAAGCATTCATTATCACAATCCGAGTGATGGCTATCGATTGAACGTATATAAAATTTGATCAATTCAGATTCAATATTGAGAACCATGTCTCCAGATCTATCGTAATTCGCCGGCTCACGTAAATACTGAAAAGCAAAATACAATAATGGTAACAAGAAAAAAGAATTATTCACAAGTGACTAATTATCATTGGATTATTTCGTTAAAATAGCAAAATAGAATATTTTTTGTTAGATGAAAAAATTTTTTTATTTTACAGTAACAAATTTATTTGGTTACTTACATTTTGTAAATAACAATGTAAAATTTGGTTGCCATTTCAAAATAAGTATTCTTTTAATAATTTCAAAATAATCCATTACGAGAAAATGAGGAATGTTTCGCGAAGCTGTCAGAGATGGCGTGTCTTCTCGTAAGAGAAATTCGATATCTATAAAGCCGTGACGATTAGAGATTAATTTCGTGCATTTTTCAGTTCTCGCCACACTATCATCATAACAACCATTTTTTCAAAGCGTAATCAATTGTTTTAGTTAGTAATCAATTGTTCTAAATCTATGTACCTTTGCTAGCTGAGGAAGTTTAAAAACGCCAAACATAATTTCATATAGAAAATGAGAGGTATATATTATTCTTATGTATATATATTTTTCTTATGTAATTATTTTATTTTGGAAACAAAATGTTCTATTTCTAACTACAAAAGATTTAGAAACATCAAACTAAATATTTTGTATCATTAAATTATTAATTCATTTAGTAAATTCAAATTAATATCAGTGTGATAACTAACGGTTGATCAACTGTTGAATAAAATAATCTCAATTCAAAAGAAGCAAGGATTGATGTAAACAGCATGAATAGGTGCGCGTTAAAATAAATATGTGAGTTCATATCATGTATTGTTATTATTGTGGACGTAATGAGAAAGATGGTCAAACAACTTTACTTGAGCGCGTGCAATAAGACAGAAAGTATTGACCGAGTTTAATTAGTAATTTTGTCTTGCATTTATTACTTTTATATGTATAAGCATTATATTAAAAATAATAAACAGTTTTTGCTTGTATGTTATCAAATTTAATAGTATACTCTTCAATTAAAATACAATAAACCAACATCAACAAATAATTTTTGTCTCAGTAACAAAATTTTATTTATTCATACAAAATATTTTTCTAAGGAACACGGCAGTGTCACGCGCCACTATCTATGTCTATACTAACACTATCATGTCTCCAGATACTTATCAAAGCGTAGCGAGTAATTATTTAGTTCCGGGGACTCAGCTCCGATGACCTTGATCTTGACATATGTTGTCAAGTATGGCCCTGAGTGATCTCCGAGGTTTAATTAGGTTCTTTGTTAAAAAGATTATATAAACAGTAAAAATTAGTTTCTACTCCTTGCTTTACATGGAAAGTCAGATAACTTTAGGCAGGGAGAAAAGTATGGGGTGGACCTATAGTAAATGAACACGACTTTCCATGCGAAGAAACTTTTACCTCATCTTCTCCCGTCCTGCTTCAGGGACGACTTCTACGCGGAATAGACTTTCATCCCAACTCTCCCTCTGCCAAGGGGCATCCGACTTCCACGCGCATGGAAGTCGTGCGCCCCTTGGCAGGAGGGAGATGAGAGGAACTCGCTTCGCGTAGAAAGTCGTATTCCCTTAATAAATCCGCTTCATATCTCTCTTCCTGCCTAATTATGACTTTCTATGTAAAGGGGAAATAATAATTAACTTTGACTGAATAACTTTTTAACGAAGAACGCCAATTAAAATCTGTTGGAGGTCACTCAAGATCGGAGCTGGATTTCCGGAATTAAACAATTACGTATTAGTTTAATAAATAAAAATATGCGTAAATTCAATGTGAATAATTTATCTCTTATATAGAGTGATTCAGAACAACCCAGGTGTCCCTGAAGAATATTCCCAAATATTCCTAACCCAATTCTAAGACGATTTTTCCTTTATGAAAATTTTGTTCGAAGCTTAGTTTTTAAATTACAAAAAGTAGCGTATCACGGGTCACGCATAGGAGATCAGCAGGAGCGACACTAAGGGTTAAATGCGGGCGCCATACGAGGGGACGCACACTGGTCACTGATGCATTCACACGTTTATAAAAAACACACTCTTTCATTCCTTTCCTCTCACATTTCATTTTTCGCATATTATACTTTTATTTAAATATGCTAATTTCGTTAAATTATAAATTAGAATGATGAAATTAAAATGAATATTGAACTTTTGAATATCGAACTGCTTTTTAACTATATTGATAAAATTGTTAGAGAAAATTGTAAAAGAGCGAAATTAGATAATAATTACGTGCGATGAGTATGTTATGAAACTATTATTGACATACAAATCATACAATTATTTCAATAATTCGAATTCTAAGAGCGTTTCTTATAATTTACTGAAATACTTGTTAGACTTTATTTCTGAGAGACTACTTACATTTTTTAATGGAAATTGTGGTAGCAGTTGCAATAAAATATTATAAAAAGTATATAAAAATATACAGTAGAATGTGAACTTCCAATATTGTTTTTTTTTTATTTCTCAAATTATCTGACCTCATTATTGAGTTCTCGTGATGGTAATACATACTGGAAAATATCGTACATGATACTATTGTCACAAGAACTCAATAACGAGGTCAAATAATTCGGGAGATAAAAAAAAATAATAATTTGTGTTCTACTGTATGTTCATACTTTTATTTATTAATCTTTATATTGCGTAAAAACAACAATTTTTTGGAGATATTATCGGATAAATGATTTCATCGAGGTACATAATTAGTTGCCCAAAACTAAAAAATCGCTTCTCTCTAGTACTGATGTCGGCAAAGATATATGTTATACTCAAAAAATATTTTTTTTTACATTCAGAAAAAGATGAAGGCATCTTCACTTTCTCTCTTTCCTCGAATATATATTTCCTTCAGAAAGTACAAAAATTTTTAGAAATTTCAAGCAACACAAATCTATTATCCTTCGTGATTAATTACAACATGTGTATTTCATCATATGATGACTTCATGTAAAAAAGGATTTTATATATATAGGATACTTTGTTTTTGAATCTATATGTACTCTGTTGCTCGAGTAAAGTGATTATCGCCATTATGACACGATCCACTTGGCACTACAAATGCTTCGAAACATTTGATTAATCAATCGAGAAAAAAATTTTACTAATGACGAATCAAAAATTTGGCGATATATTGCCACAATTCCCTTTTTTTTTCTTCTTCTTCTCATGAATATTAAGGAAATTAATAGAACAATAGTTCAGGATTTCTTTTGTGTACCATTATAACATGCAACTGCACAGTACATTTGATTTGCTCGATACTTTTTTAATAAACTGTAAAAAAAACACTTGAAATATTATTTATTTTTGAATTTTACTGATACTCCTAGAGTTTCGGGGAAAGTAATCATTGAATCTGTCCAAATTACTTTCGTAATTATTTTAAACATGACATACCTAGAATACATAAGAATGATAAAAACATCTATAAATTAAAACCTAAAATGCAAATTACAGCGTGTGAGTCAGCGTGACAAACGTATATCTCAGCAACAAAGCATTTTACAGAACAATATTTCATTCAAAAGTTGTTCAATTTCAAGGGATGCATAAGATAGTATCGTTGATTTAACCTTGAATGGGATCGTCAACATCAGGGAAAGATTCACTTTAAATTTTTCAAAAGAAATCCCCCATTTCTTATTAAATTTTTACAGCTTATCTCAAGAGCTTTCCAAAACATTATAATAAAATATTGATAATTATGTAAAGATCACCCTCCGATGATCTTGATCTTGATATATATTGTCAAGATCATCACCCTGAGTAATCTTCAACACATTTTAGTTGTTGCTTGTTATTCATTAAGAAATTATTAACAAAAAAAGCATGAAGAGATGACGTTTTATTTCTGCTATTAGGTGTACAACTTTGCTTCCGCCGTTTTCCTATAGATGGCTTTAGCGGTAAGTGGTGGTCGAAATAAATAGATCATAGACGTCATACAATAAACTTGGGCATCTGTCAACATAACCCC
>Ga0157364_1001859_pt1 | contig 18752 bp, 15 predicted proteins | sample AttsexASBM2_FD_111476 | JGI IMG/M metagenome (GOLD analysis project Ga0157364, IMG submission 111476) | Fungus gardens microbial communities from leaf cutter ant in Ribeirão Preto, State of São Paulo, Brazil - Atta sexdens ASBM2 | ecosystem: Host-associated > Fungi > Mycelium > Unclassified ...
CCTCAAAAGATGATCAGTTTTTTCGACGCGGGATTCGTACGCTACCCGAAAGATGGGAGAAAGTAGTGGCCAGCGATGGACAATACTTTGAATCATAAATGTATAACCAGTTTTTTACAATAACCTCGAATTTCGGAAAAAAGCGGCGGAAGCAAAGTTGTATACCTAATATTATGTTTTCTAGAAAAAATGGAATGATACCAATCGGAATTTATTCCAACATGTATCATGATAGGTACCCTAAGAAATATTCGCACATTTTGACCGATTTTCAACTTGGTTCCTGCCTCTTACTTTATTTACCCGCGCACAGACTAAATGCCGATCGACATTTAGACTATGCGCGGAATAGTGAAGTAAGGGACGAGAATTGAAAATTGGCTGAAATATGTAGACATTTTTTAATTTGTCTATGTTTTTTTAGTCTCATGATTCAATTCGAATGTTCATGCGCGGTGTCCCATGTCGCCCGTCAGCAAGAGTTGATGATCATCACACACATGCATACACACTAACTTGTACATAACAATATTTGTCAGTGCGCGACGAATGAAACCCCGCATAAATATTTATAAAAAATTTAAACTATAGAAATCAAAGCCTTAAACGATCTAGCTGGATTTTAAATGCTTGTATGATTCTTGTGTGAATTTATATATTATATATGTATTAGGTGTAGTAAAAAGAAATCCATTATTTTTGAAATTGAATAGAAAAATAATGGATTTCTTTTTACTACATCTAATATGTAGTCCCCAGAAACGTGCGCTGAAATGATTTTTTGGTCTTGAAAACGCTAACTCTACTAAACTACTACAGTAATCACGAGTTAAATTGACCAGCAATTTAACAAATTTTTGATGCTTATTCGCATCTTCGAAACGATTTTAATAATGTTGAATATATTAAAATCTGTAAATAATTCTTATTGCAAAAAATATTACTTCGGGCAGGAGTCGAACTCGGATCTCTTGCATTCCGTGCGATTCTCGCAGCGGGTTGCTAATGGGGGGAAGGTTTTGTCCCCCGATGATCCGCGGCAAGCGCCGCCGAGGCCACAAGGCAAGCATGACGCCGTCGCTCGGTGAGAGGAGGGCGACAATCGTGGCAACTCGTAGTGGCCAGGAGATTGGTGCCCGCAGGTGCCAAGCTCCACCGTGCGGGCGTCTTCTCTTACTTCCCTGAACGAACCTCACATTTGCTCGCATTCCCTCTCCGCCTTCTCCTTTTGGAGCATGACGTTCTCACAAAAGAAGAAGACGGCTGCCCACGATGTCTTGCTGTCGAGCATGGCGTGTAGGCCAGCGAGAGGTTCTTATCCACCATCGCGATTAAGACACAGCGCTCCACGCCCCAGCAGAACACTCCGCGAGAGTGTGTTGCGCGGTGTCTTGGTTGGTAGCGCAGTGGTAGAACTAGCGGTCGGCTCTTTATTAATCCTGTGCAGATACTCACCGAAGCAATCATGCTCGGTAGAATAATCCTCCTTATCTATCCATTGGAATAGACAAGGACTGATGGTCTATACAGTCTCGTTTTCGGCGAACTGTCGCGCTAGGCATCAAAGATCCGTAGCCGCGTTCTCTTCCGCATCGCGTCTACGGCTCGCGGGGAAGGGTGTTCCCTCTTGCGGGATGCCTTAATAATTATAGCTCAACGTCAGCAGGTCCGTGCGGAGGAATCCCCGCTAAGACTGGCAGCGATATGCGATACCATCCTGTATATCCTACAAATTTGCAGGACGAGGCGCCGCTACATTCGATACAATGATCGCATGCAGGCTTAGCTGCGCGCCTCCTCCTATACGTAATAGCATGGTTATATCTGACCACCACCGTGATGGACTATTTTCAACAGCTAATATAGCTGTTTGCAGCGTGGTCGGCTCAATTTGGGATCTTGGGGGTGGCGCCTAGAAGATTGAGGTCTTGTTCATATACGACAGGTCTCTGGAGCGTCTGTCTCTGGCGCAGATCCGAGTGGGTACAGCCTCCGTAAAGGTGGGGTCACGATTAAATACCTGGGTCTCAGGATGGCTTGTGAGAGTTTGTTCATTTTGAGACCTTAATCTCGAAGATGGGCCGATGCCCTTGCTGGCCTACTGCCCAACCTTCTATGGTCCGAGCGTTGCGGTGCGGTGTGCTTATATGAACACCTTTCTGGCGGGGCTCCTGTATGGGACCCTCGGAGGTGTTGTGACTGCTTCCCCTCAGTCCGCTTTTCTTCTCCCCCTCTAGGACTGTGGTGTCATCTGTAGCAGATCATGTGACACACCAGCGGTGCAACATGCTACAGCAGAGGATCTAACACTTCTGCGGGATGACACATTCCTTCTGCACTGGAGTCCGTTCTGGTTGCAGTACTCCAGTTACTTGTGCCGGAAATAGTCCATCACGGTGGCCTGCGATCAGATATGACGGCACGCTATATGACGATAAGTTAGTGCTGCTAGCATTTGGTTCCAGAAGAGGGTAAATGTATTGACAATATCGAGCGACTACCATCCTTCCTCCGCGACCATGATATTTGTGAAGGCTTTCATCTGCTAAATGGCGTCGATGATGGATCGCTCCTCATAGAAGCCATATTGCCCTGATTGTAAATCGGGACCTTTCCGGAATAGGTGTTGGACAATGCGGCCAGCGTTCACGTATCTTGCCGATCATTCAATAGGCATATCGGTCTGTATGCAGAAAAGCTGACTATCTTGCAAAAGAGGACCAGTCTGGTCCTTTGCCATGGGGGAAGGGGGAACTAACTCTAAGCTAAGATAACGTTTAAAATTGCCTGGGGCAGTCATCAAGCTCGTCCGCGGCCAAGGCCCAGATACGTAAATTCCGTCGGGTCCCGGTGTTTTAGACTTGTCCCTTAGTCGACTGAACACGTGCACTCGATCTTGGAGACTCCCAGCTCCTCGCTCCATCTCGCGTAGCGGGATCGGCAGCAGAGAGGTCTCCCTCGTCGGGAAAAGAGGATCTACCACCGTATTGAGATACTGAGAATTAAGACATTCCGTTATTGGGAGTGTCCACGAACATGTTTTACGTGCAACACGATTTTATGTGAATGCCTTTAAGAATTCTCCAATTCCAAGACCAGGTCCCTTCAGGACTGAGCTTTGGCTTTCCTGGTGGCAGGGTTCTTCGCAGGGTTCTTGCTCAAAGGTGCTTCTGCGCCGCCACTAGTGCGAACTTTCCCCATTGATGCGCTGTCATGGGAATTATTCCCACATGTACATGCATAAGCTGACGTCACGTGTCGGCAGCTTTCACGGACATAACCATTAGCCGTTAGGTGTCGACTATGATTCGTAAAGAGCTTAAATTTTTACGAATCTTCGTGTATTTTTTTGCGAGAGGTAGGTAATCAATGTGTAACAAAAAATAAAAATAAACAAATGGGATCAGTTCAGTAAACAATGCGTAATAGAAAATTATGATACTATAAACATGTTGGAACAGATACATTGGAGCATATGAACAAATTTACATTATCGTAATTTATCAGACAGCACAGAATATTATTATGATAAATATTTATTAATATTCATTTTGTGAAATGTTGTGTAGATATTTCATACATATTTTATATACAGCTTTAAAATATTATTAAAATATAGACTACATATTTTATGTAATATTTATGATAAATATAAATAATTCTAAATATAAATATTTCTAATAAGTATTTTTTACTTGGATTATAATGTCTCATTAAGTATTTTCACAGCATTTGCTATGACATTTACAATAAATATTTCATAATATTTAAAATAAATGTTTTATGATCTGTGCAGTCTATGACCACAAAAATATTTACAAAATATTTAAAATAAATCTTGTAAATATTTATAAATATTTTGTAAATATTTTATAAATCCGTATAACAACTACGTCAAACTAACCAAAACTTCTTATAAATCAAAGAACTAGAAAAGATACGGGCAATAGGAGTCGAACGCAGAAGATATCGCGCAAATATATATCTATGAAATGTGAAACTTCTTTACTCACTAAAACGCGCTTACATGTTTCAACTCACTTTTGAGTCTTCCTCAGAGACAACATAAACCAACATATACAAAAACTGTGAATAAAAATTATCCTGTCATGATAAGCTCTCCCACATAAAAAATTTAAATGTCGGAATTAAAACCAAAAAGAGTAAAAGAAAAAGGAAAAAAAAAGAAATAAGAAATTAGGAAATATCATAAAATAGAATATGGAGAACTAATTTATCAAACAATTTTAAGATTATAATTAATTATCCAGCAAATATAAGGACGCTCACCATGCTCATAGAGCATCATATCGCAAACATTATTATAAAAATAATTTAAGAATCTCCTGATAATGTTGGCCAGTCAGTATCAAACAGAATGAATTACCTTTTGTTTTCAGTTAGTAATTTTCCAAGATAACAAATGAAAAAATGTATTATTAAAGCGTTAATCAATTTCAAGAATAAGAAAATTGGAAAGTAAATACGTCAGAAAGATTTATTACTACGTACGAATGACTGATTAGACAACAATTCAAGCCTTCATATCTATAATCGAGAGGTAGACCTTGGGAAGCCCCTCCATATCTGTTTGTAGGTTGAGTCCATGCGTCTGTCTCCTGATGAATATCATCTTCGAAATCAATCTCTTCCTGTAGTGAGGCTCCAGTATTGTCCCAAACGAAATCATGGTCTTCTTGTAACCAATGCTCCGTTATGACATTACGAACAGAGGTGTTCCATCGGATGTGGTTCTTATGCTCCGTGATTCTTGATTTCAGCTGTCTACACGTCTGTCTCACATAATTTGCATCGCAACTTTTACATGAGATCTTATAAATAACATTTGACTTCTTATTACGCGATAAAGGGTCCTTAATTCTGATGAATTCTCGCAATTTATTAGTACTATAAAACGATACCTTCATACGCTCGCCATTCAATTTATTAAACTCTCAGTAATACCACTAACGAAAGGAACAGTGAACTAGAAGGCTCCACTGCTTCAATTCTATTATTTTTAACAACACTCTTCCTATTACTAACCATAATAATTTTCTTTAAACGATTGTTAATATTCTCAAATATAAAGTTCAATAGATAATCATTCTCTAACAACATTTTGATAATGATACACATTTATTATACGCAGGCTGTAAATATACATCCTCAATATTCTTCTTTTTTTCAATTTATTTATTTCATTTATTTTTTGGATCGGAAACAGTTAGATTACTAAAGTCACGTATTTGTTTAACTAAAGATCTTTTACATGCTAGATAAAATACTGTATCGCAAACAATATTATTCCACCTCACTTGCATCGGCTATATAGTTTTAAATTGGAATTTTTTGGGAACAGTTCAGTTAAAAAAATTGAATATATTAGACATCAATGTGTTGTAAATATCTTGAAGTTATAATTATTAAATGATACTTATAGGAAAATAGATTCCACTCGGGTACAACTTTTCCGATTTGCACGTGCTATTTCCCGTTGCCTTCCTATTTATATTTGCGACGCCTTTTTTGATAAACAGGGGAAATCTTCATATTTTTTCTTCTTGCGCGAAAGGAGTAGAATTAATTCAAAATGTGGCTGTTATCGAAACAGAGAAAAGAATTACTAAATAATAATATTAAAAATATCAGGCCTATTCGTTATTATTAGAAGATAGTGTCCGCTGATGTTGATGGCAGGGATGAAGTGTTGGAGGGTAGTGTTAGTGTTAGGTCATTGTATTCTAACGTACAGAATCCAAATGTTTCAGACAGTTAGAGAAATACAGATTGATCCTGAGCTTTTTCTTCCACTGATTCTTTCTTCTTCATTTACCTCACAAAGGAAAGATTAGTTCGTGAATCTATCAACCGTTTCCATACCTCCTAATATACAGATACACCTAATATATTTTTTAATTGGGAGACAATTTTGCCTTTGAACAATAGATTAAATTTAACGGTCGGTCTTATTAAGTGTATTGAAAGTAATATTTACAAATTGCCTATTGATGAGTAGATCTCGATCTCAAACCACTCATTTCCTATACTAAATAACTTAGCTTCTTGTTCCCTACATTGTAGATAGGAGTTTGTCACAAAGCGAAAGACACTAGGATTTTTTTAAGGGATATGAATGATATGAATAATATGATTATTTTTATTCATGCGGATAAGGAGAATGTAGCATTGGATAGATAGATATATATTTCCAGGGTAAATGAGATGCTTCAGGATGTGAATACTTATGAGGTAGTTGAAAGGGATCCGACGAGGAAGATGGTAACGGGCTTACGCGCTTTATTAGTTAGTTGAAAGGAAAAAAGTATATAGTTAATTCCACATAGAAGTTTGTTAAGTAATAATGGGATACTTTCGAGAGCCTACGCTCTTCCGAAGATACATAAGCAGGACTGCCCCTATAATAGTTTCTTCGATAAATAGCCTTTTATATTCGTTAGCAATATTTCTTTATAATATTGTTATAAAAACAATTTCTAAGACAGATAATCATATCGAAAATAGTTTTAAATTTGTTAAAGAACTTGATGATAGAGACGTTTGAGAGATGAATTTCAGTTAATGTTACTGGATGTTGTAAGTCTTTTCAGTAGCGTCTCCATTGACTATGCGATGGACTGTATTAAAGACCATTGGCGATTTATTTTTAGAGATTGTTATTTACCGGAGGAGGAATTCATCAAAGCGGTTCAGTTTGTTTTAGATTCTACTATCTTCATTTTTGATAGTGTTATATATAGGCAGAATTACGGATCTCCTGTGGGCTTTTCATTATCTCCTAACAGCGCAGATCTAATTATGCGAAAACTGGAGATTAGAGCTTCGTCATTGATTCAATTTCAGTTGCCGTTTTACTATAGGTTTGTTGACGACATATTGTTGGCGTCTTCCTGCGTCTTCAGTTAGTTCCATTCATGATATTTTTAATTCTCAGCATCCTAGGCTTTAGTTCATTATGGAGGATGATAGATTGAATTTTTTGGATGTTACAGTGATGAGGGGTAATGAGTTGATAGAATTCAATTGGTATCACAAGCCGACTTTTTCGGGTAGATATTTGAATTTTTGGTCATAGCATCTAGCTTCTCAAAAAATAGGTACAATCGCGGAGTTAGTTGATAGGATAATTATCAAAAGTATTGTTAGAGAATGATTATTGAACTTTATATTTGAGAATATTAACAATCGTTTAAAGAAAATTATTATGGTAATAGCAAGAGTATTGTTAAAGATAATAGAGTTGAAGCAGTGCAGTGGTTCACTGTTCCTTTTGTTAGTGGTATTACTGAGAAGTTTAGTAAATTAAATAGCGAGCGTATGAGGGTATCGTTTTACAGTACTAATAAATTGCGAGAATTCATTAAGAACCCTTTACCGCGTGATAAGAAATCGAATGTTGTTTATAAGATCTCGTAAAAGTTGCGATGCAAGTTATGTGGGACAGATATGTAGACAGCTGAGGTCAAGAATCACGGAGCATAAGAACCACATCCGATGGAATACCTCTATTCGTAATGTCATAACGGAGCAGTTACAAGAAGGCCATGGTTTTGATTGGAACAACGTTACAATACTGGATAAGGAACCTCACTAGAAAGAGATTGATTTCAGAGATGATATTCATCAGGAGACAGACGCATGGACTCAATCTGCAGACGGAGGGGCTTCCCAAGGCCTACCTCCCGATTATAGGCAATAAAAGCTTGAGTTGTTGTCACGTCTAAGCAGTCGTTCGTACGCAGTAATGAGTCTTTCTGTTTATTTTCCAAGTTTCTTGTTTTTAGAATTGATTAATGCTTTAATAATATATTTTTCCATTTGTTATCTTGGAAAATTACTAATTAAAAACAAAAGGTTCACTCTGTTTGATATTGACTGGCCAACATTATCAGAAGCCAGTTCTTGAATTATTTTTATAGTGATGTTTGTGATATGGTGCTCTGTGAGCATGGTGAGCGTCCTTATATTTGCTGGATAATTAATTATAATCTTAAAATTATTTAATAAAGTAAAATTTAGTTCTCCACATTCTATTTTATGATATTTCCTAATTTCTTTTTTTTCCGTTTTCTTTTATTCTTTTTGATTTTAATTCCGACATTTAAGTTTTTGATTTGAAGTTTTTGAAGGGAGCTCACCATGACAGGAATTTTTATTTACAGTTTTTGTATATGTTGTCTTTGAGGAAAGCTTAAAAGTTGGTTGAAACATGTAAGCGCGTTTTAGTGAATAAAGAAGTTTCACTCTTCATAAATATATTATTTGTGCGACGTCTTCTGCGCTTGACTTGTACTGCCCATATCGTTTATCGTATTTCCAGTTCTTTATTTTATAAATATTGTGTCTGGATTTCTATTGCGCATTGTTTATCGCACTGATTCCCATTAGCACATTTTTGTTTTTTGTTTTTGTTGGGAATCTTACAATTTGGAATTTTTAAATTTTTAATTGCATTATATTGTGCAGATGAAGTTACAAATATTTTATTATTTTAGATATTTGTATAACTATCAATATTGGATAATAACTATCAATTTAACAATAATGAGAGAAATGGATCTATTAGATCGGTCATCAACAAGTAGCATCAAGGAGAAAAAAAGAAAATCAACATCGAAAATTTTCCAGAACTTTTAGTTAAGTATAGATATTTTTAAAGATTGGTTAATGTCACATGAAAATAATGAAAAAGCTCTCTGGTCGGCTTGCAATAAAATTCTTTTATGTGGCAAATCAGATTTAATAAAACATTCCAAAACTAAATTACATGTAAAGAATATGAATATAAACCGTAATATCACTTCATCACATAAGCTCAAAAGTAATATTAAGGATAAGGACCATGTTAAGAATGTTAAACAGCCGAGATAAAAATTGCAGTTTTTTACGCGGAACATAAATATATAGTTTTCTAGACTGTAGATCACATGATCTCTTTACTAAAAGCAACTTGTTCTAATGGTTCCACAGGTAATTAACGATCTCAAATTATCAAGAAAAAAATGCACACAAATAATAAAGAACGTTTTAGGAAAACATGAAACAGAGAAGCTAATTATAAATTTAAAAAGTCAGAAATTTTCAAATTTAATTGATGAAAGCACAACTATCTGTAATGATAAGTTGCTTTATGTCTTAGTAAAGTATGTATTATTAGAGACTAAAAAATGTATAATTCATTTATTAGAATTAGTTCCCTTAGGTGTAACAGTACTGCAGACAAATTATATTCTACATTTGAAAACTATTTAAAAAGTAAAAGACTACCTTTATCAAACATTATAGGAAATGGCATGTGATAATGCTTCAGTGACGATAGGTGTTCGAGATTTTTTTACAATTAGATTAAAAAAAGAGGTATCCTTGTAACCTAGAGGCTTAATCGGCCCTCGTTGTATTAAATTGTATTTGCCATTTCTCAGTTCTTATTGCGAGCAAAGCTTGTTCGAAATTGCCGGATGTGAAAATGTTTTACATGAAGTTGCAACATATTTCTCGATAAGTGCAAAAAGCAGTTATCGATAAGTGCAAAAATCGGCTATCCTGTGTGAATTCCAGAATTTTTTTAGAGTTAAATCACGTAAAATCTTGAAATTATCAAGTATAAAATGGCTTGTCTTGCAGAAGTATGTTACTAGAATTCTCGATAACTGGGAAGTTTTGAAAGATTATTTCCTATTTGGAAACAATTGAAAATAAAAATAACTCGGCAATAATTTTTAATACTTTAAATGACAATAAAATTAGAGCTTATATATTATTTTTAAAATAATATACCTTGAAATCTTTTAATGAATTAATACTTTGTTTCAAGGAAGACAAATTTTAATTCATAAATTAGCTATAACTAGTGAGCATTTGATAAAGCAGATGGAATACAATTTCTTGCTGCTTACAACATTACAAAACATTTCTATGGACATTATTAATCCTCAAAATTTTTTACCTTTACATTCAATTTATGTTGGTCCAAAATGTGAATTTTTGTTACAATCAGAATCATCAGTATTTGTAATGGAAATAAAAACCATCTGCTTATCTTTTTATATATAACTGTATTAGAAGGAATGATACAATTGGCTTATAATGATCATATTTTTCAAGAATTCAAATTTTTGAATTTCTTGCTATAGCTTTGCAAGAAGAAAGTAGATTCATCTTTTCAGACTTAAGAAATATAGCAAGACATTTTCGAATTTCTGATATTATGGTCTTAGCCTATGGAATGAGAATGGAGAATGTTGCCTTGTATTTGATGATGCGAATAAAACTTTTTTGGCTAATTTAGAAATTGATGAAATGCAGAAGATTATTTTTCAAAAAAAGAAACTCAATAAAGAATCATTTTTTCCAAATTTAGAGAATTTAATGAGAATTTAATAGAGAAGTAAATGCAGTTATGTCACTTCCACATTCTAATGCAGAGAGAATTTTTTCTATTGTTACAAATAAATAATGTGAAGAATAAAAAGAGAAATTGGATATATGTAATCAGTTTAGACGCCGTAAAGTACGATCGCGTTTCCAAGCTAATAACATTGATTGTCGCACTTTCCAAGTAGATTCTACACATTTAGAACTGCACAATTATAAGAATTTATTTTCTTCTAATTTTTACACCAGTCAACATAAAGAACAATAGAACATTTAAAAACTTATGCATGTTTTTATTATAATTTTCCTTTGTATTGTTAGTACATTTAACCTCCAATTTAATTTTTTAAATATTTTATTAATATTCATATATTGTATTAATGTAACAACATTTCTGGAAATCTTTTCTTTGTTTCCGTGACCCATACATTTTACCATATATCATATTATTAACATGCACTTCCTCTTTTTATTTCAATATTAACTAATAATATCTTTACATTATTGATTTTATTTTAATGCGACAGTATTAATTATGCATTAATGCAGTGCAATAATCCTTGGGCTTTTTTTCGCTTAGACATATCTCTTAGACATATTTCTTTTTTTTCTTTATTTTTTTGTGATGTGACATATGTACATGCATTCGAGTGTATTAGATTTTATGTTTGTTTTCATATTTGAATGTTTATTTTCATGTTTTTAAAAATATTGTATTATTTATTATTAATTGTATCAGAATTTTTATTTTTTATTTGTTGGAGGCAAACTTGTCATATGTGTCTATTATTGACCAGTAAAGTAAGTTATTTTGTTTTAATAACTTTTGTTTTAATAACTGAAAATGCTATTATTTCATCAGATTGCAACAATGTAAACATTTTCTTATATATATAATAAATGTTATATTTTTTAAAATGATTAATATATATAATATTTTGTAATTGTATGTTTTATATTAAGAAAAAATTTATATTAAGAAAAAATATTTATAAATGTAATTATTTCTTGTAATTATTTAAGTAAACTGTAAGTATATTATATTAATATCTACGTATATAAGTATATTGTCCTAATATTTAAGTATTACATGTTCACATGTTTTATATATTTTATGTACGATGTTTTGTTGGAATACTGATAAGGTTTTCTGCAGTTTTCCTAATCCTTGCAACGAATATTCATTCAACGGTATTCATCTAATAAATCAGCTGCAGATGTAAAAAATAATAAACAAATACATTTTTTTATTACCATTTGTATTAACTATTTATTCTATTTGTTTAAAGGAACTTTCTTCTCTCTATAATTCCTTTCATATTTTTTTCCTCGCTAGGGGCTTAACCATACCTCAGATCTTATCAAAATATATTACTGAGCAGTCATAGCGTTTACTTAATGTGCATGCGTTACTTTATTCTCACGACAATGCATCACTGACTCTCCCTTGCGTCTTTGTTTGGCCCTCACAGGGTAGAGCCGGGCTCACACTACCGACCTTCTCAGATCGGCAATTTCCGGTAATCACCAATACGCGTACTGACGAGGCTGGAGATGTTACGCTAGTCATTTTCCGCCACTTCCTCAATGTCCTTGAAAGTCCTCGTTGAACCCAATCGATAAGATGTACTTGGAGACCGTTCATAACCTTCACAGGGACCATCTTGGTTGGCGTCTGTCCTTGATTCGCTTGCGCAGCCCAGCCTCCGGGTCGGCAACTGCTATTAGCTGTATAATAATGCGACGAGCTATTGCTCGTCCATTATTAGCCGGCCATTCACAGTCCAATTGGACATTCTGTCAACGGCACTGGAGGAGATTTCTATCAGATCGATAATGGATTTGCCGCAACCATCGACAAAGGTATTCTAGCTTATCCTGTTTAACAGGCAGAGGCTGAGCATGTCCGCCCATATTCTGACTGCCCTGCCTTTATTATCTGTGCGGAGGGACTCTCATTGCATGGATTGAGTTAAAAGGGCGCAACAAGGGCTGAGCGGGGCATGCTTCTAGCTAAGCCCGAGCGTTCAGCACAGACTTATGGTCCGTTACGGATAGATCCGGCCTTAGATAGCAGGCTAGGACATCAATGGCCCCCTATTTGATCACGATGAAAGTCTCCTCCCTCTCCACAAGGGAGATGAGAGGGAAGCCAACATGGTCTTCAGACAACCATCCACCTATAGCACGGATTGTTTCATGAGGATGCGATAGAGATCTGCCAACACTCTAAGTCCCGAATCACTCTTGGCGAGGCAATTTAGGAACAGCTCCTGCCCCATCGAAGAGTGATTCTGGTTTGCCTAGAGGAGCCTTGTGGCTATATTAGCTGTATTCAGCGGCTTCCTCCAGACACATTTTCATATGAGTGTTCTTTCGAGGATATTCCTGCAACCGCCGTGTTCGTTTCTGGCTGTGCTCATTCCTGGCTGTCTTATGCCTGGCTGGCGGGGGAGGAGGGGGCGAGAAACTTTCCGCCAGCATCCAGTATCGATGGCACTACTTTGGTGGAGGGAAGGGGGAGGAACGGCAAGCGGCTAACTCCAATGCGGTGCTATGCTGGCTTGCTCGCGCATACTGGGCAGTTAGCAAGAGAGTTGCACTCGTGTACAATGTGTTCCTGCTAATTGCATTGATAACAGTAGACCTGTCGATCTGGCTGCTACGATTCATTTTCATGTGCCCCAGCTCTAGGCAGCAAGAACACTGCAGGAGGCGTGAGGACAACAGGATAACGCGCGTGGCTATCCAGTTCATTCGAACCTTGTTCGGCAATTTTTTTACCGTCGCCGGGATCCATGCGACACCCAAACCAAGGCGTTTGGCTAAACCATGGGTTCAATCCCGACGTTGGCTATCGAGCAACCGCCCAGTTGAGCGCATATTAGTGCGACATCCTGTGGGATGGTAAAATCATCAAAGCCCACCACGCAAAGCTCCGCTTTTTTTACGGACCTCCATATTCTCATCCCCTCCTTGTCCTTAAGGACATCTTTCATGCAGCTCGCCAAGGCGTTCGCATGAGCATTGCCGTTCTTAATTTCTAATATCAGAACTGCCGTTATTGTTCGTCTCGCTCTCAGCTTGATGATGTTGAGCTCAGCCAGACTGATTTATCCCCTAATCAGAGATATTGTTTCAGTTAATCTTCCCTTTGGCGCGGTTAGCGCCATCGCTGCCGTTTTGGCTGGAGATTTTGGGGAACTATTTTCTTTCTTATCCGCCTTGTTGCTTTTAAGGGAAAGGAGGGAAATTTGGTCCCCTAGTTTGGTCAGTGGTCAGAGGCCTTGGCCTTCTTCTTCCCAGCGACCACTGCTCCATCGCCTGATTAGTAGGCGGCGAAGCCTTGAGGTCACGTTGACTGCGCCAAGGAGTAGGTGTGAGAGAACAGCATTTTTTTTGCCCTTTTTGAACCCTTAGTGGGATCTCAGGCAGTGAGTGACCAATCCTGGATCCTGGTCAGCACCGGTCTATCCCTGGATCGATGATGAGATTATACTGGTCCAGGACTTAGAGGAGAACTCTCTATGACCTTATCCAAAGGATTCTTCTTAATCTCCTTGATGAAGGAGAATTTAGCTCCATTCGCTTCACGCGCGTTGCGGTCCATCTTGCTTGCAAGAGCAGCAGTAGGCTTGGGGGTCCTCTCAGTAATGACTTCGGGATGGTTGTTTAGTTTCTTCTTCTTTCCGAGAACGGTACACCTCTGACAATTCAGTCGTGGTGTCCTCCTCTGGGACGTATCTCTATGGAGATGAGAATGGTTTCTTCCTCTTCGCGCTTCGAGTGCTGCAGTATGGGAAACTCTGCCTTTGCGGCAACTCCGGCAGGGGGGGAGGGGTTTATCGCCCCCATGCTCCTACTTTGCGCCTTCTTTAAAGCGAGGGGCAAACTCTGCCTCCATTTGGAGTCTTTCTGAGACGTGCTATCTTGCGTCTCGCTCGCTCCTTCGGCTAATGAGATATTTTTAAAACTTCTATATAAATTTCTGTATAAAGTATACAATTTTTCAATTGTATTTATAATTTTTATACTTATTAGAATTTTCGGTATGAATTATTAAAGATTATTTTATATAAGGTTGTTTTAATGTCCCTGTTTCTTTTTCTCATTAGATTCTCGTTCTTCTTTTCAGAGTGAATTTCTAGATAACAAATGTGCTATTTCATGTTGCTAAACAGAATGATATCGTCATCGTGGAGAGAATTCTGTGGGAATGTTCAGTCTTAATAGTCATATCCTCATTATTTATTTATTACTCATTAACTACCTTGATTTACGCCGAATGTTATGAATCTGGCCAATCACAGCTGTTCCTCTGAAGAACAGAATAACTGTGATGAACAATTTCATAATATCGATGTTATAATTTCGGTGTAAATCAAGATAAATGTCGTCACTGATTCATTTATTATCGTAGTAGCTAAGCTAGGTTTTGTTGTCTTTAGACAGTAAAATTTTTGCCGCCCCATTTAACTCTCTAATAATTGTGTGCCTATAATGAAAAAAAAGTTTCTGCAAGGATTGAAGTAGCTTAACTTTTTTACTTTCACGCATACGTGCGTATATTTGAAATTTATGTGCTTTTTTACGGTAAACTCATTAATTGTATAATTGTAGTGTCTATTTTGCGACTCTACTTTAATGTTAAGGCATTTAAACGCTCGTTGCTTTGAGTACTTTTTAAGTAATTTTTTATTTGTAGTACGGATCTGAACAATTTGACACTATCAGTGTTGGAAGATACTGTTTAAAAGGTATCCAATTATAGATATAGATATTGTGTGGAAAAAGTATTTAGATATAAGTACAGATACATTTTTTGAGTGTGGCGGCTATTCGATCAGTTTTACTTTATTAGATTTGAAAAAAGTTTTTTTTGTCTTATGTTTTGAATTGTTATTTTGTTGAAAGATAAAGTTATTTTCTAAATCCAGTTTCAAAAGTGATTCTTCCAAATTCTCGCATAATATTGTATCAATATCCTTCTGCTGTCATAATGTCTTTAATTTGAGACAAATTACCGATACCAGACCAGGCAAAACACTTTTATACTACGATATTATTACCTCTATGTTTTACAATCTTTTGAATATTTATTTCTTTGAGAGCCTCACTAATTTTTTGCCATATTCTAGACCATCGTTTTTGTCCGAATAAATTCAATAAACTCAAATTTACTCTCCGACCACAATATTTTTTTCTACAGGCATGTTCATGTACTTCTTGGTAAACTCGAATCGCTTTTTCTTATTTATTTTATTGATGGAAGAATACTTTAACGCATGCTTTTCAGTCCTGACTTTCTAAGTCTGCGACGCACAGTGCTAACATTCATCGATTCCATTATATTTCACGATGATAACTTCAGATTTTGTTTTACTATTCGAACGATTCTGGTGTCATTGCTCAATTCTTTTTGGTGAGTTTCACGTTACATCCATTAGTTATATATTTTAACATTTTGTGATGCACAATTCTTAACATGTTTGCCTAACATTGCATAGTATTAATATCTAGATTATTTAAAAATTCTATAATCGACATCCATCTCAATGATCAAGCCATCGATATTGAGTATGCACTATTTGCGTTTTTGACATTCTTTAACGTAAACGAGAACCTTATTGTCATCGTTTTCTTGCACATCGGTTACAACTATTATACTCAGGTGTTTCGCCATGCTATACATTCAGATTATCCTGTTTTCTCCTTGCAATTCATGGTGACACACTTAGCCAGAAACACTTAGCCAGAAAGCGCAAGACTTGACTCAACTTCTGTGTACTACCTAAGCTCGACTTCGATGAAATTTTATAGGAATGTAGTCCTAATTAAATGTAACCAAATCCAAACTCGCAGTTGCGAAAGTGTTTAGTTTCCGAAATATTCAAATTTTATTGACTTAATTAATGTTTTTAAAGATTTTGACATGAAAAAATAATTAGAATTAAAAATTATTTATTTTGACTAGATAATTTTATATTAATATATTGACACGAATTTTCACCTCATCTTCCCCCTTGCTTCAGAGGCGCATGATTTTCCACGCGAAAGCGTAGAGTCTACTCCTATCTTCCTCTATCAAGGACAAATATTGAAATATGTACTTTTATGTTCCGAAATTATATGTTAAAAATTGTTTTGTTCTTAACTTTTTAATGAACGAGCGGAAAAGATCAGTGATCTCTTTGAGGATCAAAGTCAAGAGCAAGATCATTTGGAGCTGACTGTTGAAAGGGAAAGTTTTATCAAATGTTAATTAAGTCGATTAAATAAATTTTGAATATTTCGAAAACTAAGCATTTCGTAATAAATGCGTCATAAATGCGTAAGTCCGCATTTATGAATTTGACTACATTTAGTACTACATATCTGTAAAAGTATTACATATTCGTAAAAGTATTACATATCTATAAAATTTCATCGAAGTCGGACTTGAGTAGTATACGGAAATCTTACTCTCGTATTATAAGGCGATATATGTATAATAATGCAACTTTATAAAATAACTCAAATATCTGTATTTATAAAATTACCTCTAATTTTCACTCATAGAAAAAATATGCTTCCATAAAAATTTTATATCACTTTATTTTATATCACTTTACTTTTTCGAATACTTGCACGGTTTAAGTTCACTGCTATGATATATCAAAACTATGGCTTAATAGATAATAATCATTTATTTGTTATAATACAATAGTATAAAAAAAAATTAAATTATTGCAGAATATGATTCTGTTTCCCATTACTGCAATTGTCTTGGTGAAAAAAAGTCGCTAAAATTATTGAAATCAAAATCGTTAATTAAAATAAGAAATAAAAATCGCTGAAATATTGTGGAAAATGTTTTAGCATAAATAATACTTTTAATATTGAAATATTATGAACTTTAATGATATCACAGGCCGACATGAAATTTGACTCAGAAACGGCAATCCAGAAATGTAGTCCTAAAGGTTTTTGGCATACTAAAACCAAATCCGTAGCCAAAATTGCTTCATTACGTCAGGTTTAGAGATACTTCTAATCCCAAAGTGCCAAAAAGACCTATTTCGAGCATTTTTAAGATTAAAATATTTCATAAACCTGATGGAACAATTTTAACTATGGATTCGAATTCAACATGAAAAAATCTATGAAAATCATCTATGATTATAAATGAGTCAACAGAATTAAAAAAGATTAGATATATTGCAAGTATGTCCACCGGCCTTAAGGCGAAACATGATGTAATGGAATAATTTTGGTAATCCTAAGAATAATTATTGAAAATGCCTAAAAAGGTAATGCAAAATATATAATACTTTTACAGATTATTGTACATGAAATATGCTAAAATATTAGAAATTCTGAGAAAAATTAATATAATAAAAATATCTGAAAAATAATGAAGTAGAAACGAAAAATTCAATATTTTTATAGATTTATTAATGAAAATTATCGAAAACAGAAACATGATAATTAAAATGGAATTAATTGTTGGAATTAATAATTGAAAGATTGCAACGAAATTTGCAGAAAAATAATTTAATATTTAAATAATTTCATATGAATTTGTATGTGCTATATATGTACATACATACAATGAGTGCAAAACAAAGAAATTTGTTATAAAAAAGTCTTATATGTAGCAAATAAAATATTAATTAACAATTTTATACAAATAACAATACATTCTATTCTAACATAAACAAACAAGCTTCACGTGTATTTCTGATTTGATAAATTAAATTTGTCGACTATACGAATATTTTTCCAAACAATACAATTTTTAACTTTCGCTTATTTTTAATATGATGTACTGTCTATAATTAATGCACATTTTTTTAATATATATTTTTGAGAAACATGTAATCCATTTCTTTTTTTATGAATAAATTGTTAATTATCTAGCAAGAAATGACGTTGATTAGATGTCGAATGGACGTCGAATTGATATTCAAATTATCGTATCGATTCGACATCAATTTGATGAGTCATTTCTTGCTGGATAATATTTATTTAAAAAAAAAAAATAAAGTTTTTTAAAGAATATTTTCCTCGTATGAATACTTTTTGCACTTACTGTATATACTATATTACTAGTATATTAGTAGACTATGCGGTGAATTAATTTTTGCGAACTTAGAAACGCAGCTAAACTTCTGTAATATCACAATTAAATTTTGATACTCAATATCTATTAAAATCGAGATCTTAGTAATATTCTTCGGAAAAATTAGTATATATATATATATATATATATATATATATATATATATATTTATTTATATATATATATATATACACTGTGTCTTTATTTCACGATATTAAATATAAAAAAAAAAAAATTTATATAATCTCATGTAAAA
>Ga0157364_1001860_pt1 | contig 18750 bp, 10 predicted proteins | sample AttsexASBM2_FD_111476 | JGI IMG/M metagenome (GOLD analysis project Ga0157364, IMG submission 111476) | Fungus gardens microbial communities from leaf cutter ant in Ribeirão Preto, State of São Paulo, Brazil - Atta sexdens ASBM2 | ecosystem: Host-associated > Fungi > Mycelium > Unclassified ...
AATGTACATCAACAGACTTTGTATTTATTTCAATGAATCGAAATAAAGTTACATACATCAATGTTTATATCATATATAAATGAATATTTAATATAGAAAATTAATTCATTTAAGTGTTAAAATAATAAATAAACAGCAAAATTTATCTATCCAATAATAATAAATATATAAATTTTAAAATAAGTTCTACTAATACAAACGTTCACGAAATTTATTTTTATATGTATTAATCGTTCAATGCGTACGATACGTTTGAAGATTTGAGAACGTAGGCATACTTCAAAGAAAGAATATGCATATCAGAATACGAGGATACTAGGAAACTGTTTTAATGGAAGAATGATCAAAACGAATTGGCGCATTGAGAGCAGCCATGAAAAGGCGAATGTCAAATTCGAGAGAGGGAAATGTCGAGGCAAAAGAGCCACGACGAATCCCCGAAATTTCTTCGTGGAGCAGGAAGGGTCGACTCTATACTTTGGCAGCACGTGAATTTCATTGTGTCTAAAGAGAGGGATAGGATGTCGACGCGACATCACGTTTAGTGGAACGCATCAAAATGAACATCTGCAAGTAGAGCATTTTGCCAAATTTACGAGCGACTCGTGAATCGCTTCACGAGGGCACTAAATAAAGAAGGGCGACGTAATCGATCTGCTTTACGCGTGTGTACGTGTATAAGACACGCGAGAATGCTTTTAAAGGACGAAGGAATTTTTGATAGAGGGTTTATAAAGAAACGTGATATAATCATGCCGAGATAGAAAAAAAGAGAAAAACGAAAAAGAGGAAGAAAACTATAAATGGATTTTATCGTTGGATCAAATACAAAATTTTTGTCGATTAATTATAAATAAAGACAATACAAGACATCTCAAATTAATTATCAAAATAATCTATAAAGCAAATCGAGAGAGTGGAATATTAAATCACATATTATATTGAGCGTTTTATTACTTTATTACATTTCTATTGTAAGTTGCTATCGTATTCACAAGTTCATTCAAATTTGGTGCGTACAAATCAGCGTACTTGAACGTCATTAATTTAATTAGTTAAGCCGCCAATGGTGACGTCACGCACTAAGCCCGTCGCACTATGTATTAGAGATTCAGGATTGTGATTTGAAGAATAGAATAGTAGAAGAGTATAAATTTCTCATCTAAAAATTTCATAACTTTTTCTTGATTTCCAAACAAAATTTCATGATTTTCTCTTACTTTCAACAATATTAAAATTTTTTTTTGTATTTTCGTCCTGATTTGAAATTAAATATTTTATTAAGAGATTAATTTAACATAGAAATGTAAATCATTATTAATGTCACTGACATTGTATATATGTTTAATTGTTAAGTTGATGGTATTTCAAAACTAAAAGTCAAGAATTTTTATTTTTTAGAAAATTTCGCAAAATTCCTAACTTTTCATTTCCTTGATAATTCTCCGATTTCTCTTATTTCTTATTTCTAATTTCTCTTATTTCTAATTTCTAATTTCCAATTCTGTAAAATTCAGCCAATCAGAACAAAACGGATTAAAACTAAAATTAGGTATCTAACTCTTGATCGAACTCTTATCTCTAATTCGCAATCCTCAGTTTCTAATGCGTAGGGTGACAGATTTTAGCTTCTTTCATCAATCTCCGATTAAGAGTTAACCGACGATTAAACTTCGCAATAGTGCCAACAGTTGCTCATTTCTATCAATACAAATTAATCTCAGTTTAACTTACTTTTAATCTTTTTTCAGTTTTAAAAATAAAAAGAAATAAAGAGTAAATTGAATCGAGATTAAAAATTAATCTACATTCATAGAAATAGATATTAAAAGAGGAAGAAATATGAGAAGATGTGATACGCATTGAATTATTGTTGATGAATTATTGCTGGTATGAAATAAGAACATAAGTAATTATATATAGTAATTATAATAACATTGCACATAATGGCAATAGCATACTGGAATAGCCAATCAAATTCGGGTCCAAATTCACTCATGGGGCCACATTCACTACTACGCAAGCATAGAAATATTATACCTGAGTCTGTATTCTATCCATAATTCTGTCCCTCGGAAATTTTCACAAAATGAGAAGTGAAGAACCATCTTTCTACATTAATGCTTATAGTTCATGCACGATTAACTACACGACTAAAATTTTGCTTATCACATTTGACATAAAGAAATAATTTGAATTTTCGAAAGTTTTAAATAAATAAGTACAATAAAAGCAATTTTTTCAACAACATGATGCACAATATGATGAGTTGTAAGAAGCTCTGGTTATATTGTTAATTGTGCATGAACTGTAATGTATTAATGTATAGAAAGGTTCAATTCTCAATTTATGAAAATTTTTTAGAGACAATCAATTACTGTGTTGATAATAAACAATAACCAATGACAAGAAAAAAAAGTTTTCATTGGTTGATACCGGTAACTCTCGATAGAAGTGTACACTTATGGATTATAAAAGGTTGCAATACTTTTTTTTAAAGGTTTCAAATTGCGACTTTATGGATCCGTAAGTAAGAATCAATCGCTCGTAAGTAAGAATCAATCGCTCGTAAGTAAGAATCAATCGCTATAAAATAGATTGTATTTCGAAAAAAAAAGTGTTGCAACCTTTTAGTCCATAAGTGTACAAAATGCGGGCTCTGTCTTATTAGATCAGTAGGTTGGCACTACTGCGTTAGTTAATCATTGATTGGCTAATTTAACCGGAAATTGTTAGTTCATGGTAACGGAAGTATACTTCCACCATGAGTCAGTTATTCTGAATACATTGTTCTGAAGACATCACTCTATAATACTCGTGCAGCAAGAAGATTCTTCATAAAACATTTATACATAACACCGGCTTATTATTGCATAAAGAGTACTAAGGTAATTAATCAATCCAATAACTACTCATATCGATAATATAAAAAATAGATAATGTCAAAAATATTCTAACTAAAATTTAATATGTTTATTGTTTATAATTTATGTTTATATATATATATATATATATATATATTTATCATTAGTTAATTTTTCCGTGGCGATAAATATCGTAATGAAATTTCCAAATATACAGGTATTCGTGCGTATCTAACCTTAATGCATAAACGGGAAAAATCCTGACGACTATATGAAGGGAGGGAGAGAGAGAGAGAGAGAGAGAGAGAGAACGTGTTGGTAGAATACATCAGAGTGACGTACGAAGCATAAGGGCGAGGGAGACGGGGAGAGTCTTCAGAGTGCGAACACGTCGAGGGAACTCGCAGAACGGCCGTGCTCGGTAATCCATCACTTGCTGTCTATGCCAGTTCCGTGGCAGGCGCCCCAGGCTAAACCAATCCATGCATTTCATTCCAGTGACTTCACTCGAACCCGCCATTTTTCATCACACGGCGTAGCTGCATCATCATTTTCTGATACGAAGCGTATACCGACCTATCGCGCCGACCGGCACCTCCTCCGGCGACTCATCCGCGGAAATACAGTCATTCTCCTCTCACATCTATCGCGACGATAACGAGAAGGCACGCTCAAGCTCTGATATTGTAAATGATATATCAAGATTGAGATTTGCATTTTGTTCAATTAATAACTCATAGAACGCTTGCATATAACTCAATTAAGTATTGGTGAAAACATTTCTTAATATTAATTTTTAATACCATCTTTTATATTCTATTCTGAGAAAAAAAGTGTTTGAAATTGGTGATCATAATTGAATTAAAATAAATATGAATAAATATAATAATTATTTAATTCTTTTTACTACGATAATGATCATAATAATAATATTGATAACTATATGTGCCAGAAAACGGATAGAGACAAAAAGAGAAAAAAGTATAGCTGCAGCCAGGGTTACAGCAAAAATCACCAGTGTATGAAATCACCAGTGTAATTATATGACTATATAATAAATGTAATAGTAAACGACAGAAAAGTATTTCTCGTTTTCTACTTCAAGATATACTGTATATAGAGTTCTCAATGCGTTAGAACAAAGACTGTCTCTGCCGGTGACGCAAAGTTCCCGAAATCGTGGTGAATCGACGCTGTGTAATACCTTAAAGAGTACTTCTTCCTTAGAGTCTCTCTCTTCTGCGCGCAGCTCGAGACTGAACTTTTACAAGAGTCGCGATCCATCATCGGAATGGCCCCTCGAGGAACCCGTTGCGACGAACTTCCGGTCACTACGCCCGACTCTCTGTTCGAAAATACGTGGACTTGCTGCGAAGAAAAGTCCCGGTACCTAACTCTTTCTCTCGTATTATGTCTCGCGCGGCTTTGTTTCTCGTTGTCTACGACGCAATACTGCCTACTCCGAAACGTTTTCAGTTTGTATAGCGAAAATAAAGGCTAAAAGCAAATACATTCGGAAAATCGACAATAGCTGCATCGTTGGTAACTTTATGTGAAAGTAAATGTAGTAAATGGCCAGTAGTTAAAAAAAATGTGGACAAGAATAGCTATTGTGTCTCGCAATTAATACACTATAACTGAATTTCACTATTTGCTTCGTTTGTTCATTTTGTTACACATCATTAATTACTGAGATCCTAAATAAAAAAAGCTTTTTTCAAAAACAATATATTTCATATATCCACACACACACACACACACACACACACACACACCAGACATATATATATATACATACATACCAGTAATAGTTCCACTGCATTTTGCATTCTACAATAGACTATACGCGAAAAAAAGATATACATAATATGTATATCTTTTTCATAAATTGTATATCTAAGATGAAATATAACACATTGCTATAAAATATGATACAACAAACCGCAAAAATAATTATGTAATAATTATGTAATTCTACTGAAGTCAATGTGCTGATCTATTGTTCCTTTATTGTATACACAATGTTACAAATAAAATTATCACAATTCTTCATATTGACACACGGAGAGAATTTTTTCTTAGAATTTACCCTGAAAAATATAACAGTCGTGAGACCTAACATTGTATTTCAAAGAATTTTAAAGTAAATTTCTCTCATTCATTAAAAAAACTATAATAAAGTATAAAATAAATATGTATCAATTTTACTGAAGTGCATAGTAAAAATCTAAAATATTATATCACAACTACCTAAAATATTTTTAGGGTAAATTTTAAAAGAAGATTTTCTCCGTGCAGAAATCTTTTTGTATCAAATTATAATTATGACGACTATCATTCTGAAACTATACTTCTTCCTAAGCAAAAAACAAATTTAAAGCAAGCGAATAAATCTTTCGTTACACGTACAGAGCGTCATTTCGATCTGTGCGCACCGAGACAGCCGAGTATCGCGAGCGAAATAAATTTCGTCGTTTACGTTTCGCGACGGAAGCATAATGCAAACCATCCGTCCCAGCCATTCCGCGTCTGTCACGCTCTTCCGCGCGCACCGCGACGAATCCAGTAATTAAATCTGACTCGAAGCGAGCCAAAGTAAATGAGCGATGTCGGTACCGCACTGGCTGTCTTTAGCGCAGTCGGTGTTGCTACCGCCGATTTTCTGGTGACATTGGCAGTGAACGCAGTCAAACGGGAATACAGAAAACGGACGGCAATGATGAGAAAGAGAGAAGAGGGAAAGAGGAGAGCAAGCTGGGGGGGAGAGAGAGCGGAAAGAGCAACCTGTGCAACGCACGAGCTATGCTCTACGTGGCTGCACAGACGTGCACATCGCGTAAATGTTGCCGCGTCAAGGGCTCAATTAGCGAGCGATAACGAACACTCCAAAGTAAACACGGCAACGAAGGGATCGGGTCAAACTCGCCTCAGCTTTCCTCGCAAAGCTCGACAAGCTCGACGAACACCGCGGAAAATCACGTAGGTTTGTGCCGCTAAATGCGGGAACTCACTAAAAAAGATTTGCTTCATTGTCACTTTACGTCGCTGGAAGGATTTTAGATTAAATAGAGGTAAAAATAAATTTTTGAGATAAACGTCGTATAAACCCGATGTAGTAATGTAATAAAAATAAAAGATAAAAATCTCTGTAATTCTCATTAATCTATACATGTAAATTGGTTAGAAATGGGCCACTGAATATTTATAAAATGTAATGCACTTTCGAGAATATTTCCATTTCTAAATTATTTGTACGTTTGATCGTACACGCACACGCATATACACACATACACACACACACATCCAGATATAGTTATTTTCAAAAGTATCGAAGATACAAACGATTTGTTGATAACATCGATAACAGGGGAAACAGTCGTAGTTTCATATGCGTTAATCGTGGTATACCTTGTTTTGTTTCAATTATTTATTAATTAAAACAAATACTTATTCACGTACCCGCGCAACACGATCGAAAGTAACCGACTTGAATGGTGGTTACTAAATTGTATTGCAGTTTAATCATAAATAATTTAAAAATGAAGCTATTTTTGTAAACAACATTTTATAATTAATGGATAAATATTATATTATTACAATTTTTCCAATGTAAGAGTGTATATCTGGACATATTCTCCTTATTTAACGAAGCTTTCAATCAAAAACTTTGTCCATTCAGTATTCATCAGTACTCGATTATTTCAAGATCATTTTTTATTATTATTATTCTATAAGCAGACACCCTAGTATAGTTATACGTTTTTATTTGCACATAGTTATGCTAAACATTATCAATTGAAGAGACTTTATCGGTCAGTCACCCATGGCACCGGAAGTGTTGGAGTGCTTCAACTTCGTACGAAAAGCGATGCGACCGTCTACACAGGCATCAATTAATCCGCGAGAACTTTACTGCCGCTTTAGTACGTTTACTAGCCTTGGTCAAGTAGTTGAGCTTGCGTGATAACTCCATGCGACGAAAGCAGGACTTAAGTCCTTAAAGGGATTTAAGCGTAAGCTGATTAAACGGTCGACGCGACCTTCGGACCTTCAAAGTCGATTGGACGTGAATAAGTGAGAAGCAACAGTCGGTGTTTGACACATGCCATCGTATTTCGCGACAATTAGAAACGACTGATTAGTTATCCGTGATGTTGTATTGTACCACACATAATACATGCATTTAATGCAAAACACGAGATGTTTGTCGATATCGAAATTAACATCTTTATGAGTTTTATTTTCGCTCTTTTTCTCTTCCCATTCCTACATTCCAATATTTTCAATTTCAGACATTATGTGAATGCCGGAAAGACCTATCGACACGTATCGTTCACAGAAAAAAACGTAACGCATTCATATTTACATAGGAAACTCGCGTATTTCATCTGTTATTGTTTTCTTTATGCGCTTCGAAATACCGGCGCATCTGTTTTACGAGTTATCCGCAAACCTTCCGAGTTTAAAGGCACGTATCCAGACGCTTTCGAAACTTCCGCCCGCATTCTCCCCTTTCCGTGGATCTACGAGATGCCGGTAGTGTGTCTATAAAAGAATGAAGAAAAGGAGTTGATCGCTGCGGCGTTCTCGTCCGCGCGTCTCTAAAGTCTAACGAATGCCGCGCGAGAAAAGTAACGGTACGGCGATCCTTTCTTGATGCACGCCCAGCTCAGGCTTGGGCTGCTCGCCGGTAACGCTCTCTGCAACGTGGAACATTATTAAGCCGCGTCTCTTTTCTCTGGACTTTGAGACGAGCCCGAGCGTGCGTTTACCATTCGCAGTCCATGATAAATTGTGCATGGCGGAACATTTTAACGGCCTCGTTTCTTTCTGCGTTTAAGTACCGCGCAAAAAGAGCGCGGAGAAATTCACGAGAGAGGAACGGGAGGGAATGGCGGCGACGGCAACGGCGAGAGGTGTATAGAACTCCCGGTAAAAGGGGTGGGTTGTGCAGAACCGGGGGAGAGCCGCTTACCCCTTTAACTCTCGCGCGGTGTAAACGACTCGCGGAAAAAAAGAGAAATTGCGCATGGCGAAAATGCCAAAAAGCCAGTTGGCGCGTATATACCGATTCCTTCCACGTGGGAGGCGAAAACTTAGCTCCGTTTTCTACTTGGCGAAGCCATGCAACCGTCCAACGATCGCACCATCGAGCTGAATGCGGTGCGTCGCGACGTGGCGTGGCGTGGCATGGGCGGCGATCAGCGTGTAGTATAGTGTAGTGTAGTGTGCGTGCACGAAGAGCACCCTGCAAACTCATTAGGGGCTGAAATAAATACTACACTGCACTCGCTTCCGCCTCGCGCTGCTGCCTCCGGTGTTGCAGACTGCGCCTGCAGAGAGAACTTCCGATGAAAGTTTCTCCTAATGAGAGGTGAGAGAGAAAGAGGCAGAAGGAATGAAAGAGATGAGAGAGAAATAGAGACAGAAGGGAGCAAAATAGAGAGCAAAGCGCGGATGGGAATGAGGAACATGGAGGACCTGCCGCGTCGCGTTTCTCCAAAGTCAGGATGCTTTTTTCCAGTTTTCGTGCTGGGGAGAGAGTCGCGACGTCTCTCCCTCAGCCGACTACTCGTCCCACTCTCAAGTGTTTTGGTCGTTCGAGCAAGCTGGTGCCCTCCTGTTTCTCCCTATACTCGTCATTCTTCTTCTCTGCCCTCGTCTCTCTCTCTCTCTCTCTCTCTCTCTCTCTCTCTCTCTCTCTCCTTCCCTACCCTTCACCCCGCCTTTCCCTTTCTCATCATCCTGCCATTCTCCATCCTTTCTTCCTTTATGTTCTTCCACCCTCTCTCATCTCTCGGGTGTTTCCACATCGATAAGTAAGAAGTCCTCGCGAGAACTCTTCGTAGGAAAATGTCGAGAACCGGCTGTTCTCCGTACGGGTTGAAATAGAAGTACGAAAGGCGAACGAGATAAAGGAAAACGATGTCGAAGAGAGGAAAAAGTTTCAAGACAAACTCTTCTTTCTTTTTTTTCTGTCTCCTCACTCCACTTTTTTTCTATCATCGTTCGCGTACACTTTTTTCCCTGTTGCATAACACGATGGTTAAAACTATTTCCTTGTTTCCGCAGATGAAAATACGTCTGTAACGATTGCTCACTATTTCAGCTAAAGCACCATTTATACTACGGGAAACTGTTACCAGCGTTGGATCAGTTAATGTACGAGTCACAAGCCTTATATTAAACTCGCGAATAATTGGGATTAAAACAAATTTACAATATTTAATCCCGTGTTAGTAAATCCAATCAAACCGTGGCGTGTGGATAAACATACGAAAACTGAGATACAGGTTCGGTACATTTTTTCATACATAGTATGTCGTGCGAAAAATCACAATGCAGTCTATCGTATAGTCGCGAAACTACGAGCTAAGTTAATACAGAAATTCTGATAGCGTGATTCGCTTATCGAACAAAAAACTCAATTAATAATAACAGATGCTATTAATACCGCCGCGAAATTTCCCCCCTCCGACGGGATAGGGGTAATTACCCGAGTCCGTGTAACGGGCAAATTTCCACGAACTGATATTGATTACTCGACGGAGATATTACGATTTAAAATTAATTTCGTAGAGCAAGAGACGCGCGCGCGAACGCGTTCGCAGACAGTGCTGTAGCCGTGCGGATTAGCCCCCTCGTTCTCGTCGTGCGCGACCTGCTTCGCCGCCACCCCCTGTTAAGCCAACCTATTCTGTGATCCGCTTTCGCCATTTCAATTTCATTGTCCCCTCCTGCCCATCCGCCCCGCTCTTCCGCGTCTTCCGCATCCTGAGAACGTCTACAGCTGCGCCTGCAACAGCCGCGAGGGTCCGATAGGCGCGCTCGCGAAAGGGCGACCTTTCCGTCGTCACTTTTCAGCCCTGCCAGCGATCTTAAAGAAACCGAGCACGAACGGAAGATGCCGCACCGCGGCACCATGAGAATAAGCGAAATAATCTTTCCCTCGGATAATCGTGCCGCCGCGATCAACTTGACAGGATCCGCGAGAGCGATCCGACAGTCGAAAGAGCGAATGAGCACGAGCGATAGAACTTTCAAGGGTCAAAGTACCTTTTGAAGAGCTGGACGTCATCCCATATCAAGAAACGTCGCAATTTATGTCGTGTGCTCAATGCTTATTACAAGGTGGAAATTCAACGAGCGAATAAGGCACATTTGAAATGTACAACTTCATCCGCTTAAATCGTGACAATGTTTCTCAATTAAACTGACAACGAGTTTGGGAAGGATTGAAAACGCAATTTTGAAATTTGTTATTCGCGCAAAACCGCGATCACCGGCATAACGGTATGACAGAATTCGTGCCATGCTTCGCATGATTTGCATCGTAAAACTTTGTACACATGTGTTTTAACGCGAACGTGCAACCGCGATGAAATAATGGAGCATACACAATCGAGCGCACGCGCTTCGCCACGGACATGCAATTGCATTTGCGCGACACGAAACCATCGCAACTGTTAAAGCTTGAATTAATTGAAGGATGTAGTAAGATAAAACAATTCCATATTTTAAATACGTAAGTAGAAGTTAGATAGTATGTAAGAATAATAAATTTCATTATATCACGTACGTGTAACACTCGATATTACTCAACTGCGTCAAAAATTATTAAAAAAGAATAAAAGATATTAAAAATCACGAGAAATAAATTTTTATACGAACAGACTTAATCATTGCATTAACAAAGATTATCATTATGATCGTCTAAATAATATACTGTTAAATATCCGTGAATCGTGAATTTAAATACACTACAATTTCGAATCATAACTCTTTCGCGTGGAAATACTTCGCGTTCCGATAACAATTTTCGATATCGTATTGTACGACAGTCATCACAATATTTATATCCCATAATTCACGACAAGATATAAAATAACCAGTGAACCTTAAATGCGATTCTTTCATTTCATCTTCGAGATTCTCCACCCTTATTTTATCCGGTATTTAGATTAACTGTCGAAGTAATGCGAACTATCCGCCAAGAGACTACCGCGTTTCAGGCACCAAACGCGATATCAAACGACGTAAGCCCCGTTGTATGTTGTGCAATTGCAGTTGCCATGCCGAGTAGCGAAGTACATCAAAAGTTCATATTACACACACACACACACACACACACACACACACACACATCCGGAATCCGCATCTTTACTTCCGCGAGACCATAAAATCCGGCTAGCTGTAGGAATGCGCCGCGTGCGAATTGTGGCCGCACTTGACTATCTAACGGTGGATAGTGGCGGAAATCGGGAAGATAGTCCGAAGTGTATCTAGAAGCAATTCCGAAGCGGCATTCTTCACCAAGATACGTTCGATTGCCGGAATAATCCTTTCTCGAAATCTCTTATAACGGAGAGACGGAAATACCGAGGGGAAAAATCGAATGCGATTTTTATTGTGTAATAAGAACGAATATCGATATGAAATGTATTCCATGTGAGACAACAAGTCATATCCTTCCTATTTCTCTTGCAGAAAGTCATTATCCAAGGAGAGAGCGTACAATAACCCAAATTCCGAATCGTTCGTGAAACTACGCGCTATCGTGCTTTCTTCGAATCAACATTACGTATCCTACTTTTATTCAATTATGCACACGCCACTCTCGATATGAAAATTACTAACTATAAATCCTTATTTTATGTCTCGAAAACGTGCATAAAATACGTTTCTGCTATATTTCATATTTCGTGCTAAAACGAAGTGCCTACATAAATAAATGAATATACTGCTCTATATCTATACGATAATGTAACTAAAAAGCTCAATTTCAATTTATATTCAATAACTAAACTGAAATTTCAGAAACGCAAGATTTAATCAAATTGTACTTTGATAATATATAATAACCGAAGCTATAATTCAAGAAAAATTTTGTCTCACAAAACTATTGTGAATCAGCGACACGCCTGTATAATCAAACATGCAAATGATACGAAAAGCGGATCATCTTGCCTACGTAAAAAGCATGAATATAAAGCAGGTCAGTATGCGTCAACCTGTTTCCAAAGCTGCTCGACTGACCACACCCTTGCAATCAGATTAGTATCAGGTTGATCAGCACCTACGCAGTCTATTCTTTAAGAAGGAAGGACGCGTTTCATCTCTGTTCACGATTCGTATACAAGACGTCTCCCGATAGGATCACCAATTATTCTCAACGATGGGCCAAGAGCACGGGCAGTCTGTCAATTATCTACCTGGGCCGTGAACCCCTGACCATGAGAAATGATTCTTAGTTGATCTGTCGAGAGGTTGTTACACGGCACTGATAGATACATTTGCGCTTTATCAATCTGATAGCGGCTATGAAAAAGAAATACCTTGTGATTCGATCTTTTTGTATTCAATATTTATTTATGATCTCTAATTGGAACATCTCTCTAAAAGTGATTTCAGTGCTACACTTATAACTGTAATGTAAACATCATCGAATATTTACTGTTTCTTCAGTAATAATATACTGATTCACTTTTAGAGAGAACGTTATCTTTGAGTTTTCTCAGCAATTATAATATCTCGTTAACGTTTCTCATTAATAATAATTCTATACACTATAAAATTCTGTATATACACATTTTTACTGCTTAATTATAATAATTTTTTATTATTTATGTGATATATGTACTCGTTTATTGATTATTAATAATTAATAATCAATAAACGAGTACATATATCAAATTATGCGATTAATATCAAGAGGCCTTTACATCTCGATAAAGCCGATAAACTTTACGCGAGACTAGGCAAAGTGTACCGACGCCAATTTAGATACCGTCATTTAAACTGTCGTTCGAGAATGGCTTGCTGAGGCAAACGTTTACGTTTCTCGTTATATCCTCCAACCGTGTCGTCGGCTCTCTGTATCGCTCTGTGTGTATCTCCTAGATTCTACCACAGAAAATACGCTGTAACGATTTATCGAAGCGAATTTGCGAATTAGCATCACGCTGCGCATTTGCTTACAACGTTTATATTGATTCGTTTCTATCAGAAAAATGTAATGATAAATGTTGCAGTAATAAAAATATGAACATTTACAATAATTAGTATAGCTAAACGACAAGAGAATTTTTTTTTGGAATGAAAACATCACATGCAAAGGTAAGCGACAATTATCAGTCATGCAACTGATTATACAATATAGATTATTAAAAAATATACTACAATATAAACATTAAAGATAACACAATAATATTATTTAAATTACAAGTAATATTTTTCGTTTACTGTTTCATAAAATTATATAATTTTCACGATACTACGTAGAAGAAATTGCTAAATTATTAAGATCCACACGCAAGAGAGAGAGTAAAATATAATTATACACCAATGGCACACACTTCCGTAGGTAAATTTGAATTTCTGCAAGTCCCCAATCTAGGAAATGGTGCTACAGGCATTTCAAACTCGCGATAGATAATTCAATTCGTCCGAAAAGCGATAGCTCGATTCCCCGTAGCGATTTCACGACTCGTTAGATCAAAAGGGATGGCCGGGTAGGCTAGGATTCGGGTAAGGTCGAGACTCGCTTCTCGAATTTGCATGTCTAGTTTGTGTGTGTACACGTGCAATTTGTTACCGCCGCCATTGCCGCAGCTACTGCTGATTGCTGATTATTCACAGACGCTAAAATATACACGGCTGAGCCCGACCTGCCCTGGAGTTTATGTACACATGCACGGTGCCAAAGCGGAGGATTCATATATCCACGTGAAATCACGTATACGGACGAATGTATGCATTCCTGTGTATCGTTCGTGCAATTAAAGTAGATGCAGCCGACCAAATGGCAAAAACACAATGATGATTTCAATATATAGGAATCGAAAAAAAAACGTTCGTACCACAAAATGTCTGAACGTATAGATTTAATTGTACGCATGTAGAGAATAAATTTGGATCGTGCGCGAGTATTGTTTCGCGAAATTGCTAAATATTTAGAGATGTAGGATCATACCATGTTGCACACACAGTTGTGCATATCACAATACTCCGTTTCATTCAAGATAACGAGTATCGTGTATAAAAAAGTTATCAAATTATACGAATATAATGTGAGATATTTATATTGATTTACGCAGTTGATGCATTTAAATTTCATATTATAAATTGTTATCACGACAATTATATATTATTAAGTATATAATTCGTACATGATCTATACATTATCAAAAAACTAAATAATTTATTATAATTTTATATATGTAAAGCTCCAATGCTATGTATGATAACAATAAATATGTTACGTTTATTTAAGCATTGATTTATCAATGTCATTCAAGATGAGATCCCGTCTTAACTTTAGAGCGAGAATTTGTCTCGTCATGAAAAGATGCTTTGAGGATCATATATAAGTTTCGTCAGTGGTTTGCACAGAGCGATATCAAATTGGCACAAAATAAGGAAGTTTATATCGTCTGGCGGGAAATCGGAGCGAGTCGGGTAAAACGACACGCGAAAACGACCGATAAGAGGGATCCTTACGAGTTTTCGAGTGAATAATTGCAGTCGTTACCGATAATTAACACGAAATACGCCTGCCCAGCCGCGGGCGTTGCGTAACCTCGTATAATATAAACGAGATACCGTCGTGGCAATTATCGCTGCTTACGACAATTAATAATGGGATTTCCTTAATAACCGTGAGCCTCTTTCTTCCCCCCATTGACTCGAAATCCGTAGCGAGGCAATAGCTCCTTTTGGTAAAGCCAGCCCAGAAAAGACGCTTTCTACTCCAAGTGTCTATTGTCCGCGGTAGCCCAATTTACGACAATTATTTACAGTCGGTGAAATTTATTTTCCCGCCGTTATATTATACTGCTTTTCCCTTCCCTCCTATCTACGAGGTTTGTTCATGGATGAAGTGAGGGTGGTTGGTCCGGCGGTCGCCAAAACACGAGCGCCTCGTTAGCACCCATGCTAATAATTACTCGCCCGGTTTGACTCGTAAAGAGGGGATGGTCTCACATAGGGATGCAAGGACATTGACATCGTCTCCACAAAAGCTGAAATTTCCACCCCGTTCTATATTTCTTGCTGAATATTTTCCCTCTCGACATTCTATTTTGCGACTGTCAAAAGTTTCAGCTTTAATAAAATATATATTTTTCGGAACGCCAACATAAATCGGAAACACAATTTGCTGAATTACTATTTAAACAATAATAATAAACTTATATTTTTCGAATCTTAACTTAGTCGCATATTAAATACGTTATGCATTTCTACATATTTCTATATATTTCTAAATAATCAAATTCGTTGTACTTAATTTATATAATTTTTTAAGTTGTACTTAATTTATATAATTTTTTAAGTTGTACTTAATTTATATAATTTTATTATCATAAATTAGTTCATCGATCTCTACTCGCCAAGCAGCTTATATTCCTCTTGTTAGATAATAATTGAACTTGAGGAGCTTAAACTGAATTCTCATCTTTCTTACCTTTAATCCGAGACGTCCCTTCCGTCTTCTCTAGTACCGCAAAATTATATTTATTCTGAAAGGAAAAATCTTGGATGTGTGTGAACCAAATATAATGAAATTTTACCTCCAATCGTCTAGTAATCGAATGCGTATCAAATTTCTACTTTTTATAAAAAGGAAGAAGATTACAGATATAATTCGTTTAATGTGGCGTTGAAAGATTACGCTCGGAAGAAATCTTAGAATTTGAGAAATTTTCGCGTACGAAAATGCATCGTCGCCATATCTGCAGAACTTTCTCTCTCCAAGCTGCTTACGAGATGAAATCCACTCGTCGAGATAAGCTCCTACTGAATGTAATTGAACTGCAATGGTTCTAATCTCAACCGGACGCATTTCTAACGGAAATCTTGAGCGCGAAGTAATGCGAGTAGTTAGACGGATAGCGCATATTCCACGAAACCGTGAACCAGTTAGATATCCGCAAACAACGTGAACCACTTGGCCAAAATTTGTCGACTAACTACAAACCGATATTATTACATTTGTTGCTTTAGTTTCCGAGTCTTCATTTCATAATACATATAACTGTGTTAAAAAAATAATTTCTACATAAGTTTTTTAAGTTTATTAAGTTTAAATTTATTAAACATAATATTTAAGTAAACTCACAATTCATCAATATTCATCAATCATTTATAAAATTTATTTAAAAAATGTTTATCTGTATATGTCATATTTAAAATAAATTACTTTATAAATTTAATTCTGTTAAAATTTTTCTATACATCCCTAAAATATACCTCATAAATTTTATGAAATAGTTCTCCCTAGAAAATAATATATAAATTTTGCAGTTTATTTGTACTCCCGTTACACGATCAGATAAGATACTACAGGCGAAATAGCGGCTGTATTGTTTAGAAGTTCGCTGTTTCCTTGATGCGAAGATATAAAAAAAATATGATTATCCTACAGCCACTTTCTGGCAGCCGCATAACTTTTTCAAACGATCGCCGTGTTTACTGATGAAAATATAGTTTTTTTCACAGTGCATAGCAGTAAAAACTGCTTTACGATAGTAATACACGATAACACCTGATGAAATAATCTTATGCGTACTATTATGATCCGAAAGCCTGGAATATATTAGTTTCTCTTAGCTTTCATCGTAACTTCACAATACTCTTTGTTTTATACTCCGATTTATTCTTTTTGAAATCGTATTTTCGGGATATAAAGGCAACGTGCACAGCATTTTTGCGAACGACAAAATTGTCTTTCAAATGCTACCTGTCAAGAATGAAAACGAAAGTGGCTGATACCGTGTATCCTGATACAATTTTCATGAATAAGAAGACAAGATGTTCTAAGCGAAAACAAGTTTTACATGCAAATGTTTATGTACAAGCTGCTTCTTTCCGGACCTGTTGAACTAGTCCTTATTGTTTTGTAAAATGCGATGCGAGATAAAATGCTTGAAGTTTTGTCCTTTATAGAAATGCAAAACACAATTCTGTTGTATTAATTTTTTAATTTCCAAAAAATATCATTGAAACAAATTATTTTAGAGAAGAATATTATCGAAAAAAGTATTATATTTCAACAAAATCGTTCTCTCCGTGTATGCAATTAATTAGATTTCCGCAAATACAAATTAAGTTAGATAAATAGTTTCATTACAACTAAATTTACGATTTTATCTTTGACACATATTAATAAAATTCATCTTTCTTTTGTTGCAGGTGAGTACGACAATAATTCTTGTAAATATTCATACGGTAAGTTTGTATCTCTGTGACATAATTATTTCGTAATGCGTCGAGACAGTACGAACCGAAAATAAAAATACACGTTTCTACACACAGACTAAAATTTACAAATAAATAGAAAAAAAATGCATGAAAGCACGTTATCACGTAATAATAATGCTGCACCTACCCCGCAAATTGGACGGCAAATGTAGGTCTACGTGACAACAAGCGCATATACCAAATTACTAAACAACAAAGACAAAACTGCATATATAGCGGCTGTACACCACATAACGTGTGCAACGATGTCGAGAATATAGAGGCTATGGCGGAGGCAACTCAATGCATTATTCAGCTCGGTCAACCCTAACTCACGCAAGATGCATCCTCACCTTCCTTCATCCACCTCTGGGATATATACTGCAGCGGTCACTTATACGTCACCATACATGTCTGTGTACTGAATACATTCGATCTAGCGTTCACGATCCAATAATTTCTATTTCGATAGTCATGCCAGTGCCTATTTATTACTAATCGTGTAGACGTTTTATTCTCTCCTCGTTAACTATGCCATCAATAAAGATCATAAAAACGAAGAAAAAGACCGTAATATTTCTCTACTGATTTTACAACAAATATTCGACAAGTGCTACAAAATGAGAGAATTGTTGGTGCGATCAGTTACATAGAGGAGATAAAATCAAGAATGATGCTTTTTCGAGAAAATTCCACTTTTCTAAGAAGTTTAGGAAGTCCCGCACAAGTAGTGGTCCGATTCGAGGGTAGTCAGGCGAGGCAAAATGGGTATTTGGTATTCCGACGAAGTAACCCCGAGCTCTCTCTCTCTCTCTCTCTCTCTCTCTCTCTCTCTCTCTCTCCACTCTTCCGCTCGTCGCGCACGCATGCCAACTATCTTCCGGTTGCTAGAGTCGCTCTTCACCGCTCTTCAGGTTTTCGTCTCGGAGACAAGCAAATATTGGTGGTCGCTCTTGAAACGAAGAAGAATCAAGACTGACTAAATCATGGTGCGAATATGCAGTTCTTTCGTTATCAATCAAAAATGCTACAAATCATACTGTCCTACATATAGCTAATACGAAAAAAAATTAAGTGTTCAATCTTTAACTAGGTAGATAAGATGCTGAGATGCAAAATACCCGGAAAAATTTTCATAATTATATTTTTTAATATCTATAGAATTAAATTTATACTCTCTTGCGATGAGAGAAAAATTTTGTGATATTTGTAATTATAATTGCATGTTACTATAATTATCATAATTATCATTATTATTGCTATAATGTAATATTGTAATAATAATTATATATATATATATATATATATACGTTATCAACAAATACATTTAGTTGAACAATTAAATGACTATTATTATAATTATTATTATCATAAAAATTATTATTAATCATAGTAACTTCAACCATTTTTTTATGGTAATATTTTTATTTACATAGTATTATTATTACTAATATTGTAGCAATAATAATCATAATTATAATTACAAATACCAAAAATCTTTCTTTCAATATGAGAGGAATGTAAAAATAATAAAGTTTCAAACTTCTGAACAATACTTTTTATTTTCCTTTTTCAGAATAAGATTTTTATAAAATTTTTATAACTTATGTGGGATGCGCTGATCACCTACCTGTTTAAAGATTAAATA
>Ga0157364_1001861_pt1 | contig 18748 bp, 15 predicted proteins | sample AttsexASBM2_FD_111476 | JGI IMG/M metagenome (GOLD analysis project Ga0157364, IMG submission 111476) | Fungus gardens microbial communities from leaf cutter ant in Ribeirão Preto, State of São Paulo, Brazil - Atta sexdens ASBM2 | ecosystem: Host-associated > Fungi > Mycelium > Unclassified ...
GATTTATATAAAGATGAAATTACTACATGATGCTCGATTTTTTGAATGATAAGCATGCACAGATACGTACACACATACATGCTGCTATGCTTTGATGCATACAATCTAACGTCTGACAAATAACTATGAAATTAGTAATTATTTCTTTTGATTGATGTATGCAAGGAAATAAACTGAAGTAATCCATAATAAATATAAAAATTATGTATGCAGCATATAGCACTCAATGCATGAACGAATTTTAGCATACATCAGAGTAGGAATGACTGTATGCTATCATTCAAGAAATCGAGCATTTTGTAATTCCATCTTAATTATTAATAATACATAAACAGACTTACCTCTTCTTTCATATCATTATCGATAATAGATCCTTCAAAGGATTGTAAAATTTCACTTGTTTTATATGCCTGAAATGAATATTTATGTATACGATGCGAATTTAATATAAAACTAGAAATAAATTAAACAGTATGTGTGCGATGCATACATATATATTACAGAGAAAAATAAAATACTATTTATATATATTTATGTGGGTATTTAAAAGATATTCTGAGTATATATATATATATAATTTATATATAAGAAATAAATTCTGTAATGTTCTTAAACTTGATATGTGTTTAACTATGAATAACTACATTCTAAATATTATTTGTAATCGTGCATCTTATTTTTATCGCAAAAAATATTTTTTTTACCTCGATTGACGCACTCGTACAAAGCCAATTTATTAATATAATTTTAAGTAAATAAATGCTTCCCCATATTGCCATGGCAATAATCTTTTCATTATTGACCGTTATATGACCAGAAAAAACACAATATAAATAATAAACATTCGATGTTACTACTGTAAAATGGACTGCCAATTCGAACAGAAATTGCACACAATAATCAGAATTAATTTGTCTTCCTATTCTTGTAATTTCCAAATGTAAATGTCTTTAAAAGAAAAAATATTAATTAATTAGTGGTTATTTAAATATAATATTAAAATCTTTTTGAATATTCGTGCATGCGTCGCGCATGCATATGTGCGTGCGTACGTGTGTGCGTATGTAAAGGGAGAATGTATAAACACATAATATATTATAGGACCGTATATGTAATAAACTATAGAAATCAAAGCCTTAAACAATCTAGCTGGATCTTAATGTTTGTATAATTCTTATGTGAATTTATATATTATGTATGTGTGATATTACTGCGGTAGTTTAGTGGAATTAGTGTTTCAACAAAAAATCATTTCGGTATGTGTTTCTGGGAACTACATACGTAAAATATAAATTCACAAGAATCATACAAGCATTAAGATCCAGCTAAATCGTTTAATTTGATTTCTATAATTTATGTTAGAATGTATAAAATAGCTCTTAAAGCTCTTTGCTGTTTGCAAAAATTATTGTGTTTTACATTAAAACATTGTAAGTGCAAAAATCATGAAAATTTTAGTTCATAAATAGATTATAACTTTAAAATATTCTATCCTATCACGTATTGTGTTTGGTGTGAAATGTGCTGCTATAAGTAGTGAAAAATGGATAGTAAAAATCGAAACCTATTGTAAATCCATAATGTGATTAATACATTTTTATTTGGACTTACAATAATTTGACTTATTTTTACTTTGAAATATTATTTTTACTTTAACTTACATTGAAATTTTAACAACTTTAATATAATTTTTAAAAATTAAAATTACTTCATTAAAATTTTTTGCAGAAAATACTCATATTTTTAGTTATTATGATAATTCTTTTAGAATTTTGAGATAACAATTTTCAAGAAAATAAGTTTTATTTTCTTCCAAAAAATTACAAAATGGTACAACGTTTTGTTTTGGCACGTCTATATATTATATTAATTTAATAAATGTTATCAATAAATATTATAAAATGCAACTATGTTTTGAAGTATTATATATTTAATTATTATTACAAGTTTATATAATTATTATAATACACTAATGGAAACTTTATAATATAGGAGCAAGAATAATTATTGATCTTACCTCAAAGTCTGCATGAGATGCATTATATTTTCTTTGTGATTTTTATAATTTACCATGACAAATGCAATAGACATATTTTCATGCTGATTATGAATCTTGAAAGTATTTGATTCATTTACACAGAATACTACATTATTGATTAGAGTATTTATCTCCTGAAATTTGGTTTGGACGTATCTATGGTATCGTAATTTTGATCAGTGCGCAAGTACGTAAATAGAAGCGTGTTACACTTGTTCAAACAATTTAAAAAGAAATATTTCGTAATAACAATCGATTAAATATCTTAGAAATTAAAAAAATTTTAACAGTTTTAATACTTCACAAAACACAAACTTCTCATAATATGTTTGAGTATTTTTTGAGAAACATATTACTTGCCTGATAAATGAGGCGAACGTGACGTCTATTACAGAATTTATCATAATCGGAAAAATAAAACATATGCAGCTATAAAAGGCAAGCCAGTATCCAACATTAATATACGTCCACATTATGTGCAAGACGCATATTATTATCATGCCTATTAGCCAGAGAGCGATAAGAGACAGAATATTGCGAAAGTGCTTTTGATACTCTCTTTTTATACCCAATGCCTCTAAAGTATTGTCCACTATATTACTCCTTTTAATTATGATATTTATATTCTTTAAAAATTAAAATTTGTTAATAAAATAGTCAATTTGTTCAACAATATTTATTGTTACTATGTAAACATAAGACGTTGTGATGTCAAAGAAAAATATGTATATGCGCGTAAACTTAACATTTCTATAATTCATAAAAGAATGTAAAAGAGGAAGACTTTTATATTCTTATATTAATTGAATATTGATATTTCTATAATTTGTTAATGCAATTTGTTCATATCTTGCCGCTTTTACATGAAACTTACGTACCTCTGACTTCCACCAAAACAAAATTATAGCCAAGATGGCAACTAAGATGTTGATCCCCAAGACAAAATGAAATATCATGAACTCATAAGCAAACGCTTGCTGGAAGATATCAATTCCTTTGTAAAATATGATGAAATATCCAGTCATTATCGAGATGACATAGGAAATACTCAGAAAATATCGTGGGCGATTTATGGGTATTTCGAATATTCCCATGCAAAATATACGATTGAGCCATATAATAGGCACAATTGCCTGTTTCAAAGTTCTCACATTCGACATTATTTTAAATCGTTCACTATCAATCTAGATCAATTTGTATAATTATTAACAAATATATATTTAATGATATTAAATGATGTTATAATTAACACTTTATGAATAAGCTCCTTTTTTTAACTTTTATATACAGTCTTACTACGGTATCTTCATTGAAACGATAAGTTGTATAAACGATGAATATCGAATAACTGAAATGTACACTGAAAGTTGTTTAATTGCGAGTATGATCGAATTGTCGTAAAGTACGGAAAAAACGTGTTGCATCTATTAAATGTCTATAAAAACTAAATTTAACTTGAACAGGGTACTAATGCGTGTTAATCTTAATGAATTCTCTCATCAGCGAACAACTAAGCTGATAAATGATCTCGCATGTTAATGTGATATCATCACTAGCCTTTATAAGTCATGCAATTTCACTTATTACACGCATGTTTTACGCCAGTAATATGTATTGTATAATACTTTCGATTACTTGTTTGGTTAAGCATAACTTGCCTGACATTTTCTCTTTACTAAGAAGCACGTTTAACATAGCGACAAGAAATAATTGCAATCTGTAGGTTCATCTCTGTCTCGATAATTTATTATAACATATTTCTAATAAAATGATTGTACATCTTTTGACCTAGTTTTTAATTAAGTGAAGTATAAATATAGATATTTAATATTACTTGTTGAGTTATACTCATGGAACTTCTATTGATTGTACATGCATACAGTGAGTATAAATTGAAAAATATAATAATACGAAAAGTAACATTGTAATTCTACATACAAATAGATTGATTATCAAACAATTACAAAATTACATTTTTTGTAGAATGCAATCAATCTTTCAAGACCGAATAATTATTCACGAATAATTATTCGCAAGAGCAATAACTGTTTAATTAGTTGAATTGATCGATAATCAATTACATTGTTTTCTAACAGTATTGTAGTAAATTATACTGTGTTACAAGATTTCGGTTTTCGAATGGTGATTCTTATTATGTACTTTCAGTTGTTAACAAAGAATATAAAGTGAAATATTTAGTAAGAATAAATATTAAAAAGTTTCATTAACTATAGATTTTAAGAAATTAAGAAATTTACAATATTTTTTTAAATATTTTACAAATTTAAACAATTTATAAACCTTTTTTTTATTTTATGAGATAAAATGCATAAGAATCATTATTTAGATATTGAAAAACAGAAATCTTATAAATCAATGTAAATTTTTGATATTAAATATTGCAAATGCAAATAAATTTTATTATTTTAATATGATATCTAAAATTGTACATGAACAATAAAAGGAGCTTTATATCGTCACATATATTTTCATATATTATAAAAAAATATTTAATTTTCTTACATTTACATTAAATATATTACAAATTTGCATTGTTACATAAAAAATTAATATGGAATTTTCAAAAATTTAAAGAAAGAAAAAAATAAAGAAATGTTTAAGAAAAAAAAACTAGTTGGTTCAATACATACATCACACTTAGACTACAGCTCTTTCTCTCTTACCAGATATGAAAAATATATTACTTAGAAAAAAAATTATATCTTGTTTATTATTATACTATTCTATTTACCTTTTTAAATCATTGCAATTTGATTTATTAAAATTTTCAGCATTGCAAGAGAAAGCAGAATTATAAGAATTATAAGAAAAATAAAATTAATAAAATTTTATTAATCAATTTACAATGTTAAACATTTTAAATTAATTTATTGCATACATTTGAATATGTTTGAGAAAAATTTAATTCTATATTAATACACGACATTTATAAAGAGTAATATTTTATGTAAACTCTTAAATTGCTAAACTTCTACTTTTTGAAATACTATTAATAAAAGATTGTTCATCTAACATATTTGAAGTCTCATTCAATCTTATTTTGTCATACGGATTGTTACAGGTCCGAAGTTTATTTGTATTAAAATAACCACATACGTTGTGACCGTGGCAAAGAACTGAAAAAATATATGCAGTTTCTTGTCTTTTTCATTCTTTCTGATAATTACATAATGTAGCTTTTCACTTTAATTTTGTTATATATAATTATTATATATTAAAAACATTATATAATAATAAATAAATAACAGAACCTTATTAAATTAATTAAATTAAACAAATAGTAAATGACATACCTTGCCGGTAAGAGAATTATTAATTGAAAAAAAACCAAAAGCGGTAAAGTTTAATGATCTAAGTATTATTTGTTGTGTAAATTGATGAATCTGTAAACACATTTTTGCATTCTTATTATATACCTAAATATTGTATATTTATATATGTCATATAGAGGAAAAGTTCGTGTACTGAATTTTTTCAGCAACGCTATAAGTTTCTATAGTGGTGTAGTAGAAAATCTAAATACGTTTAGTATAATTTTGGTTAACGATTGCAGCTTTTTGTCAATAATTGTAAAAATAGTTTTTTTGCATTATCGGAATGGGGCGTGATATTTTGATAATAAGGAAAATCAAATTTCTTGTAAAAGAATTGACTAGAAATTTATAATCAGACTATTTGTAGCATTTCATAAATTTCTAATTCATTCTTTTCGAATTTCACAAAAAAACTTTTCAGGACATCTATCATGGAATAAATCAAAATTAATTTCAATTAAAATTATTCCGTTTTACTTACAAAACTTAAAAATCTAGAAAATAATTGAATAATTCCAATCAAAATCCATTCCAAATAATTCCACAATACATACTCTGTTTTTGTTAAAAATCACATTTTATTCGTCGGTACTAAAAAAACTATTTTCAACAATTATTGATATAAAAAATTGCATGTGCAATCGTCAATGATAAAATTATACTGAACGTATTCGTTAGACTTTCTAGAACATGTTATGTCATCGTCATAAAAACCTGCAGTGTTATTAACAGAAAAAATTCAATGCATAAATTTTTTTCCACATCATATAATTATCCAAATTATGTACATTGAACTTATACAAATCTGTGATTTATATAAGTTCTGAAATGAATTAATTTTTATATAAATATTAAATAATGTTTTACATTATGAAAAAATCTCTAATTTAATTTATATAATTATCAATAATAACATGAATAGATTTACCTCTTCTCTCATATCATCATCGATAATAGACGCTTCAAAGGATTGTATAATTTCACCGGTTTTATATGCCTGAAATAATTATTAATGCACGATTGAATTTAATGTAAAGTCATGAATAAATCGGACAATACGATGTGCGCGTTATATATATTTTCATGGAGAATTATTATGCTCGTATATACATATAAATATTTAAGAGATACACTGAGTATAATTAATATGTATATAAAAAATAATTTATGTAATATTCTTAAACATGATATGTTTAACTTAATTCTAAATAATGCATATATTGTATATTTTATTTTTATAAAAATAGTTTTTTATACCTCGGATGATACACTTGTGCAAAGTCCATTCATTAATATAATTTTAATTGAATATATGAACGTCCATATTGCCAAGGCAATAATCTTTTCATTATTGACTGTGTGTAATTGGCCAGAATATGTAAGATATAAACAATAAATACTCGATGTCACTATTGTAAAATGAACCGCTAATTCGAGTAAAAGTTGCAGACAATAAATATTATTTATTTGTCGTCCTGTTTTTGTAATTTCTAGATGTAAGTGTCTTTGACAAAGAAATATCAATTAATTATTCATTATTAATGATTATCTAACTAATAAATTTTGAACTTTTAAATACTAAGTTATTTAAATAATTTACATAAGCCACACATATTGTGTGTGTGTTTTATATGAGAAATTGAGACAAAGGAAAAAAATATATAAAATAGGCTTAATTTTTAGTAGAAATATTTACATTTGTCATTAATTTAATAGATATCATAAAAAAATACGTAAGAAACAAATAATTGTTAAAGTATCATATATTAATCATTTTTATCAGATTTTTTTAAGATGTTTTTTTAATTATCATACAGCAAACTAATCAAAATTAATAGAAACGAGAATTATTATTGATCTTACCTTAGCGTCCGAATGAGATGCATTATTTTGTCTTTATGGATTTTATAATTTACCATTATAAATGTAATAGATGTATTTTCATGCTTATTACGAATCTTGATGGCATGTGATTCATTTGCACAGAGCATTACATCGTTGATTAGAATATTTGTCTTTTGAAATCTGGTTTTAATACATCTGCCGCATTGTAATTTTAATCAGTATTCAAATAAAAAGAGTAGTGTTATTATATTTATTTTCCATTGCAACAATTTAAAAAAACATTAATATTCTTGAAGCTTCCGTGGGTACCTTCTGTATAAAGATTATGCGTTTCGCAGATTTTCTCCGTATCCAGATTCATTCTTGGAATGCCAACGTTTCGTGAAACTTGCAGTCTACTTCAACAGGACAAGGAGCAGCATCAGGGCAAGACACCAGTATATGAATTGGACTGCAAGGTTCATGAAACGTTAGCATTTCAAGAATGGATCTGGACATGGACATCTGGAGGAAACCCGCGAAACGCATAATTTTTATATTAAAAAAACATTATCATGATTAATAAATATGTTAGAAATCAAGATAAAGAAATCTTATCAATTTTTGTATTTTAGATAAATTTTTTATAAGATACGTAAATATTTTTTTAAGAAATATATTACTTGCCTGATAAGCGAAGCGAAGGTAAGCTCTACTACAGAATTTATCGTAACTGGAAAACAGATACATATGCAGCTGTAAAGAGCAATCCAGCATCCAACATTATGATAAATCCATATTATGTACAAGATGTTTACTGTTATCGTGCACATCGACCAGATAGCCACAAAATTTAGAATGTTGCGGGAGGTTTTCTCATATTCTATTTTTATGCCCAGCGTGTTTAAAGTATGGTCCGCTATACCATTGCTCTTAATTATGTTATTCATATTCTTTAAATGTCGAATTATATTCTTTAATGTCGTTCATTAATAGATTAGTAAATTTGTTTAATAATAATTATTCGAAAACATAAAATATCATGATGTCAAGGGAAAAAATCTACGCAATCTCAATGTATTCAATCTATCTATCTCAAATGTATTACTTAACGTTGTCTTATATTTACAAAAAGAATATAACAAAAAAAAATTCTTTATTAACATATTTTGAAATTAGCTAACCGATATTTCTGTAACTCCGTTAGTAATCTTTCCATAATTTTAATATACCATATCAACTAATTTTACATTAAATTTACATACCTCTGATTTCCACCAAAACAGAATTATAGCTAAAACAGCAACTAAGACATGGACTCCCAAGACATAATGAAATATTACAAACTCAAAAGCAAACGCTTGCAGGAAGCTATGAATTCCTTTGTAAAATGTGATGAAATATCCAGTCATTATCGAGATGACATAGGAAATACTCAGAAAATATCGTGGGCGATTTATGGGTATTTCGAATATTCCCATGCAAAATATACAATTGAGCCATATAATAGGCATAATTGCCTGTTTCAAATTTTTCACACCCGACATCATTTTGTGATGAACCATTCACTATCAATCTAAATTGATTAATTTGTATAAATAGTAATAAATCAATCTAAATTGATTAATTTTTATAAATAGTAATAAATAGTAATAAATATGTAATTATGTTAAATAACGCTATGATTAACTTTATGAATAAGTGTAAATTGTTTTTTCAATTTTACATGTAGTTGAACACAGTTTTTTCGTTGAAACGATAGTCGTACAAATAATAAATTTCAGTCACTGAAAGCTGCCGTTTAACTGTGAATGACCAAGTTGTCGTAAAATATAGAAAGAACTAGGTAGCCTATTCTATGTCTGTAAGACTAAATTTAACTTGGACGAGATGCGTGTTATTCTTAATGAATTCTACATTGTAGCCAGTTAGCAACTAATAACTGATAAGCGATCTCGTGTCCTAATATGTATCAGCTTACGTAGGTCATGCAATTTCACTTATTACACGCTAGTAGTGTATGTTATACACTTTCAATTACTCGTTCGGTTATCCTTGTTTGACTCTCCCTCGCTACTGAGAAGCAAGTTTAACCAGCGATAATAAATAATTGTAATCTGCAGCATCATATTTAGCACTTTATTATAAAATTACATGCATGATAAAATAATGCACCATTTGATCTTAATTTTAATTAAATGAAGTAAATATAAAATCTTAATATCATTTTTTGAGTTACACTCATGGAAATTGATGCGTATTCTACAAAGATAAATTGAATAATATGATGATAAAAAATAAGTTGACTATGTATAAATAGATTAAGTGTAATTTTAATTTTATTATTTACAAAATATAATATAATTATTGTTTATACAAAAAGTATTGTACATACAATTGTATAATATATTTCTATTTAATCTGTTTAAATTATTAAATTTTATAGGAAAATAATTCAAGAAATTAATTTTTTTAATGATCTGCATAAAAATATTTTTAGATTGTATGTTATGATTTATGAGAATTATAATAGCCTTGCATTACGCGATAAATGTGATATGTTTTCACTTTATTGATATGATCTGAAATTGAATTATTAAAATTTTCATTTTAATTGAAAATTATATTGAAATTGCAACTATAACGATATAATACAAATGACAAAAGTAATTAATAGAATTTTCGCGTTTTAGAAAAACTGTTTTCTATACTATTTTATGTAATTATTTTAATTCTTATTACTAAATACTGATTGATCAATATATAAATGTATAATAACCCTGCATATTATAAAAAATTCTAATATATCCCAATATCATTAACAATTATTTTTATTTATTACACTGTTGTGTTTTTTGTGTTAAATCTACAGTATTTCATACTAAAACGATAATTAAATTTGATATTATAGCTTCAAATTGGCACTATATAATCACTGTCAAATATAATCACTGTTTATAGTATAAAAGAATATGATATAGAGATATAAGATATAATCACCTTAGATTAAATTTGATTATAAATTTAATCTTACATTTAACAATGTATCAATACCAATTTTTAAATCGCTCTACTGCGCGTTTCCATTGACACAGCGCATATTGATAAGATAATCGCGATTCTTCGTTTGGTTTGAATATTTTGTCCGTTTGACGGAGTTCTAATAGTTCTTCTCTGTTCTTCCAAATTCCTGTATTGAAATTATTGTATTAAACAATATATTAAAAGTTATATATTATCATTGTAAGTACAGTTATGTGTATTTAGTCGTATAACTTTTAATATTCGATTATTATATTTTAAAAATGCGCATTCAAAGTTTGTCGGAGCAATTAAAAGTTAATAAATGAATACTCTAAATTATACTTGAATTAAGGATAGTGCAACACAAAGAACCGCACGAATTTGAGACATTAAAAAAAAAGTAATATTAATTTCTAATAAATTGTTCAATTATAAAATGTAAGATATAGATGAAGTATTATAATAATAGAGATTTTTTCGTACCACATTGTAAACCAGCCAGAAAAGCTACTCCTAAAATGGACATTTCGACAGATACCGGACGCTCCACTTCCAATCCCGTCGAATCAGCTAATGATTGCATAACAAAATCATTCTTTGTAACTCCACCATCGACTCTAAAGAATAATATTTTGTATTAGTTCAATACCATATTATATATAAATATTATTATCAATATCAATTTATCAATATTATCAATTATTATTAATGTTATGTTTATATATAAATATTTAAATATTAAAATAAAGTTACATTAGAAATAGCAGAAGTTAGAAATCAATAGTACAGATAAACAAAACATTTCTTTTTCTTTTATAATATTGTAATAGTTTTTGTATCATTAATTACGCAGATTATAAATATAGATTTTTAAGCATATCATTGTATAATTTTTACTTTATTTTTTGATACGTAAAAGAAGTTTCTTTGCATAAGCATTCATAAAGTAGCTGTATCCTGAAAACGAGACTTTCTAATAGAGATCGAATAATGTGTTCTTTTTTTGTAGTGGGCTTCAAACCGAAGAAACCAGTTGCAGCTGTATAATCATTTATGGGCGCCTGAAATAATAAGCGATGTATAGTATAGTTATATATTTTCGCACGGTCCATTATTATTTTTTATCTTAATTATATATCTATATGCTTTAATGTTTTCTTTTTCTTCTAAACGTTATAAAATAAATAAAAAATATTTTTCAAATATTAGTTTAAGTAAAAATATTAGTTTAAGTAAAAATTGCAATAATATTTTATATATATTTGTTATTAAAATTAAAAGATATAATATATATTTTTAAATATATATTGTCTTTTATTTTTATAGTTAAGAAATATTTAGAGAAAATAATTTTCTTGATTAAACTACAAAAACGTATATATTTTTGTGTGAGAAGAAATGATTTTATAATATTCTTATATATGACTTTTTGAATATTCTTATATATGACTTTTTAAATAATTTAATATAATAAAACATACTTGTAATCCGCTGAATGCCGGAACGAAATATACTCCATCGGTGTCATTAACCGAATTTGCCGCATCGGATGTTTTCGAAACATTGTTTATAATTCCTGCAGCAAACGTAAATAGAAATCAATGTACATGTAATGATACTATATATATAAAATTCCTCCAAAGAAATAAAATATTACTTTTTGCTTTAAAAACTTACATGTATATTATTTATACAGTGTAAGTAAAATGCCTATGTAAACCCTCGCAATTATTAGAACGTAAAATATTTTTCAATATATGTTTAGAAAGCAATAAGACATGATTCGCATATATATATATATATATATATATATATATATATATACTAATTGGAATGTACTTAATAAATGAAATCAAGTGCAACTATCTCTATGCTGGATAGAATCGAAGTGCAGTTAATTTCATCTAGTGAAAACATTTTATATTTGCGAATTATTCCATCGTTTTCAATTAGCAATTTTTGAATAAAAAGTAAAATAGATTGTATATTTCTCAAAATTTTACTTAATTTTTTACTTAAAAAGGTAAAATATCATTGTGTGTGTCATAATTAAAATACATTATTTTAAAAATATATGAAAATGAAAATTACTATTATTTGCTCACAAAAATAAAGTAAAAATTATAAATAAAGTAAAAATTTTTAATTTAATTTATAATATTATATGATGCAAAAAAATATAAACATATCTTATATATGATAATTAAAAAATTCATAATATTATATAAATTAAACAATATTGTATATGTATATAAATTTGATAATGTTTATTAAATTTTATAAATTACCTATTGATTTAGCCCACTCAATTATTACACCGGTGTCGCTTGAAGATCCTTCTACAACGTATACTAATTCTTTTCCAATTCGCCATCCGACAACTGGATAAAGTCCTATAAATTTTTTCATTTTAGTTCTATTATTTTTTAAAATTAGCATATATTTTTAGCGATATAATATAAATATGCAAAATTACCAGCAATGGATGCGTGTGGTTCCCGTCCTGTGTTAACGTTCATGAAAGTGCCTGTCCCCATAGTAATTTTGAGATCGCCAGGCTTAAAACATCCTGAACCAAATAAAGATGCTGCTTGATCAGCCATCTAATTTTATCAACATATTATTAGGAAACTTATTAACTCTAAAATTAATTAATGAGGTTTCATACGTAGTGTATACTTTACTATAATTGTTGTAATGAAGTTAAACAATTATATGAAATTATTTACTGAGCAATAAATTGGAATTTCAGCTCCGAATATGTTTTTAGGAGTAATTCCAAAATACCCTGCTGTATCAACTACTTCTGGAAAAATTTTTTGTGGCAGTTTTAAAATATTTAACGCCCAATTAGCCCATTCCATTGTAAACGGGTCAAAAATACCAGTAGCTGAAGCACTTGAAACATCCATTATATGCTTTCCTATAACAAACAAAATGAATATTAATTGGCCATAATATAGCGAATAAATATTATTACTTTATTATTATTATTATTATTGTTATTATTATTATTATTATTGCATTTACATGTATATGTTTATATACAAGTAATTATTACATATAACATTTATTAAGTTTTATATTAGAAAAATATTGTTTTACCTGTTAATTTATATAAGAGCCAACAATCCACACCTCCAAACGCTACCTCTTCATTTTGCTTCATAGCTTCTCGGAGATCTGATATATTCTGAAGAGCCCATACTAATTTTAAAGTCACCTGAATTAAAGGGAAATAAAGATTTTAGACGATCATTAATTATTGAAAAAATTTTGAGAAAGTCTATAAGTTCCATTACAAAATTATGCTAATAATAACTCAAATTTTATGAAATATGACGATCTAATAATCAAATTTATAACAGAATTGACTGTTAAAACATTTCAACCTGCATATTCATAAATTTTAGCATGCTGCCAGCTAAAAATCGTTTTCTTCTTGTAAATGTATACAAGATACTCGCGCCCATTCTTAAACCTCTCATTATTATTGATTGATTCCATTCCTTGACTAAAGTAGCCGCTCGTTGATCCTTCCATGTTATAAATCTGTTAAAAATAACAATCATAATTATAATATTTCGATTACATCCTTGTTTAATTCAATAACATAACAATTATAGTTAATTGTTAAATATACAATACGTACGAAACCTCATAAATCAATTTTGAAATTAATAAGTTTAAACCAAATTGTTTTTATCGAATCATTACTGTTGCATCTTTTGTAGCATTCTTATACCTGTGGTAGCATTTTCCAGTTTTCAAATTCCAAGTAATAAAACTGGCGCGTTGCGATGAAATTCCAATGCAAGCAATATTCTTCGAATTAATTCCGCTATCTGCAATCATAAATAAAGCAAATTAATCTAATTATTGTTATAAATGAATAAAAATAACTTTTTAAAAATAAAAAACAAGCCAAATATGTAAAGGATATCAGTAGATGACGGAATTCAAAATTAAGATATATCTCTATTTATTCCTCATATCTATTTTTAATTTTTTATGAATAAAAATGATAAATCATGATGATATATAGTTAAATATTTAGAATATTAGATATCCACAGAAAGATACTTGCATAAATTTTTATTTAAATGCAAAGGTAAACATCCCAATGAGAAATGACAATAGAATCAACATCAAATCGATATCGATTCGACATCGAAATCATCAAATTCGACGTTGATTCGACAATGATTCTATTGTCATTCTTCATTGGAATTCTATTGTCCAATCAAATCGATATATAAAGAAAAGTTTTATTTGTTTGAATAAAATGTGATTTCAATAAGATCTGAAAATACAGATTTAATTAAAATCGAAATCGTATATAAATTATAATCGAAATCATATTAACAAGTATTTATTATTTCTTACTTCAATGCATCCAATTGGCGTTCATCTTGGTTTACAGATATCTCTAGAACAGTTCGAAATACAGAAATGAGGTTCGACACACTTTTGATGAGTAGCTAAAGGTTCAACTCAAGCCTCAATATATCATGCAGATTATATTATTATATTCGATTATATTCGATGCTATTACATAAAAATTTATTAATCAATAATCTTATTGATTCACAAATTAAAGTGAAAGTTAAAAAATTAATCCAGATAGCAAAGCGTGTCTCAGCAAAATGCACAAATCTGTGATTGTTTATGATGCTGGCAACTTGTTTTAGATTTATCTTCAATGATTTTGAATATATCGACATTGTAGCAACATGCAGATAACAACGTGTATATGTATTGCCAGCAATTTTATATATATTGACAGCAAAATAGCTGCGTCAATGTTATCTTGCATTGTCAGCAATATGACAGCATTGTATGACGCTACATATTATTATGACAACATGATGGCAATAATATAAATTTTGATAATGACGATTTTAAAGTTATCGGCATATTGCTAGAAAATTGCTACTTATCATATCATGAAGGTATCAACAAATGAGGATTCAGTTGCAATTTTGTTAATAACAATTTTACTGCAATTTTGATAACAACACATACTTAGCAATGCATACTTAGCAAGCAACATGTCAGCAACAAGACAGACACGTTGTTATCTGAGAAATACATTTAGTCGTCTTTTGTAAGTTTTATATAAGCTTTATATAAGATTTACGTAAAATTTATATAAGATTTACATAAAATTTATTTATGTGTAATTAATAGAGATATGATCAATTGTGGCTCAAATTAAAGCTTTATCTATTGAAAATGCGTGAAAAACCAAACTTTTCTGCGTTCATCGATTCCAGATGATAGATTGTGGAGTTCAAAAGGATCCACATCGACATATTTTTCAAAAACAATTGATATATTTTACATTTTTATATATATTTTTTTTATTATAGCATTTCTATTAGGAAGAGAAATTACTAATGTGCACAGATGAAGCCTCATATGGACTTTTTTTATTATTATTAAGAAATAATTAAGAAAGAGTTTATTAAATTTTGATGCCTTTCAAAAGAAGATGCTATTATAATAATAACTTACGATCTAACGTATCCTTGATTACTTTTATTATGATCTGCCATAGATGATTGGGATCTATCTCCACAAAACCAGGCTCTGGATATATCAGATTTACCTAGAAAAAGATTATAAAAATTAGAAAAAGATTTTATTTTTATTTTATTTTTATTTTATCCATATATTCGATTTAGCCTATCAACTTAATTTAATAACTTTGAAATTATAGCTTAACATTTATTTTATTTTTTTTTCGGAAGAAAATATTAACAATTTTTAATCGCATATTTTAATTTTTAATTCTTTAATTATGAATACTTTGTTCGATAATTAAATCGATATTAAACATTTATAAATAAGTACAATCTCTGTGTTGTAACCTTATTAATTCGCAGAAGATAAAGAGCACCTTTACACTGTAGTGATAACTTTGTGACCTTGAGAGCATTCTATTTTTGTATTTACTTCTTTCTCTACTTTTATTTTTTCTCTAGCTATTATGGCAGTCATACGCGATAAAGTATGCTTGCGCAAATCATATAGAAATTTATTTGAACATGTGTCAAAAAATTGCACTGTTATTTTGACTGCACAAATGACCTGAACACATATAAAAATTTGTTCGATATATTTGCGCAAATGACTTGCACAGTAAATCGAAGCGTGCATATAACACATTTAAAATCCAATCAGAACATCTGTCTGTATTGTTTCCATTTTTTTGCATTTAGCATCTTCCCTTTCTCTTTCTTTAACGCCTGAATATATATATTATTTCATTTTAAATATAAATTTTGAGGCATTTTGAGGCATTTCTCGAGCAATGGAAACAGATTTTAATTAAAGGTTAATTAATTATAATTCCCTTCTCTATATGTTAAATTTCTCCCCCTTTCTCAGTATCTTTCCCTCCTCTTGGAAACACTCAATTGTTCTTCCTATTCTTAAAACCAATAACCCTTCTTCTCCTTCTTCTTTTCGCCCTATCTCGCTTCCTTCTTTCCTTTCAAAGCTTGAGTATAACTGCCTCTCACAACTTAATGCCTTTGTCTCCAATTTTAATATTCTTCCCTCCTGGCAGTCTGATTTTCGTCAATCTCATAGCACGACGATGGAATTGCTTCACATCTTTGACGTCGTGCTTCGTAATTTCGACAATTGTCGCCTTACTTCCATCGTTGCGCTTGACTTCACAAAGATTTTCGATATCATCAATCATGATCTACTTTTAGCTAAACTGAAGTTATGCGGTCTTTCCCATCCTGCTTTCTCGCTAATCTGTTCGTTCCCTACAAATCGCACGCAACAAGTCCTCGTATATAATCCTTTTCCTCTTTTTTCATCTACTCGTGCTGTTTCCTCAGGGTTCCATTTTCGGACCTCTACTCTTTAATATCTTTGTCTCTGATTTGTCTAATGTTTCTTTGTCCTCCGAGCTCTTCATGTAGATGACGTAATTCTTCTCAAATTCTTTCACCCATTTGATGTTTTAACAACTTGTTCTGCTTTAAATACAGATTTAAAATCTATCGCCGAATGATCCACTAATAATACCCTGCATCTAAATCCTTCTAAATCATCCTTGCTAATTGTCGGTTCCTCATTATTGTTATCCTGTATTCAGTTCTTGATTTTTCTTAATTCTATTCCAATTCCTCGCTCCTCCTATATTAAGATTTTTGATGTTCTTGATGTCCTTGATTCATGGTCATTCGAATCACACATGGCCGTCAAGTATTGTTGCTTATACTTGTTTTCATCTTCTTTATTTCTTTTCATTCTTTCCTACTCTCAAAAAACTCCTCCCGTCTCAATTATTTGTTATTTCTCTTTTTGATTATGCTGATGTCGTCTACGTTTCTGCTCTTAATCAACATCTACTAAATCGTATATAGCGTATCCAAAATTCTTGTCTCCGCTTCTCCTATTATGTTCATAAATACGACTATATATCTCCGTATTATCAGAGATCTGATTGGCTTAAAATGCGGCAACGTTTTATTCTCCATCTATGCTGTCTTGTATTTTCTCTTCTTCGCTCCAATATTCCTCTATATCTCCTTCAGTTGAACTCTGAGCATCATTCCTGTTTTAATTCTCTTGTCACCAGATATTAAGATTATATATCGATCGATTAAGTTCCGTGCTGTTTTCTCCTACACTTCTATCAAACATTTTAATTCCCTTTATAAGTATAGCAAGATTGTATAATCGCTTAAAAATTACAGAAATAATTTCTTTTTTTGTCTCTGACAGAAAATGAATTTTATTATTATTTACGTTATTACACAAAATCCTTCAACTCCTTTACAAGATTTTTTACAAACATTGCGAAAAGCATTCCCATTGATTTATAATTAAGAGAAAAATGAAAGCATGTATAACTTCTTATTATTTATTTATTATGCAGTATGAAATTAACATAAAGACGAACATTTGTTCATTTTTTATCTTATTCGTGAATTATTAGTAAAAATAAAATTAAAAATGACTGATTTGGTATTAATTCCAATTTATCAATTTTATTATCATTAAAATATAATTTCTACTAATATTCGTTTTTTGTAAAATATAGTGTTTTACAAAATGTAATATATTATAGAATAATTGTGAACAAACAATGTAAATGTGATATTGGATTTTTTTAATAATATTTTCTAAAATTTTTTTCTTATGTCTTTTAATCTCGTGGGCTTAACAAATTTTGTACATTACATATAATTTTTAATTTTAGTTTACTTATAAAGTTTAACATTTAAATTCTATTTGGAGATAATCCAATTTAAAAATGTATACGACATTAATTACCGTATTGTTATGCAAATTCATAAGAAGCGCAAATGATATTATAACAAGCAGTGCGGTTGCTGTATGGAATCAAGTTCATAAAATATGTTATTGCGTATGTATGAATACACACACACACACACACACACACACACACACACACACACACACACACACACACACACACACACACACACACACACACACACACACACACACACACACACACACACACACACACACACAC
>Ga0157364_1001862_pt1 | contig 18748 bp, 5 predicted proteins | sample AttsexASBM2_FD_111476 | JGI IMG/M metagenome (GOLD analysis project Ga0157364, IMG submission 111476) | Fungus gardens microbial communities from leaf cutter ant in Ribeirão Preto, State of São Paulo, Brazil - Atta sexdens ASBM2 | ecosystem: Host-associated > Fungi > Mycelium > Unclassified ...
CTCTTCTATTGCAATTTCTTTCTTTCTTCCTCTTCCTGTCTCTATTCCGTTCTGTAATATATTTATTATATTATTATATATTAAGAACTAATTCATTTTTTCAAATTAGCAAGAACATTTCTGTAAAATATTCAGATACGATATCAAACAATCATACATAACATATTTCGCCGAAATTTCTTGTACCAAGTCTTGAATTGCACCACTTTACGAGAACACTTTACACTAAATTCGCAAGAAACAAGGGTAATGGAGGGATCATTCAGAAGAATTACGCCTATATATGCGTTACAAGACCGACTGAGTAAAACAAAGTGTCTCGTCTCGAGTACTCGGGTTTCTAGGTTCGTTAACGTAAGTGCATCGAGCAGTCGAATGGCCGTTACTGCTCGGCGCCATGAGCCAAATCCGACATTTTCCAAACAAATTAGCACCTACCATGTACCAGCGACGGCCAACGAGTAGACAGAATCTCTGTCACCCTCACTCTTGCAGCCTTCCGACCAAAGCCCAAGAGAGCTGTTTATCGCCATGCATTATGGAAAATGTAACACGCACATACGCGTTGCTATCTGGTGCCGTCCAATAACGGAATATTAATTGAGGTAATTAACTCGCGAATTAAATATTGCTCACGTATATATCCGACCGTTTACATGTAATCGCTTCCTAGTTCACTGTGATAAAACAGCGATTTATCGTGCCGACTTATTTTGCCCTATAAGCTGAATTTATATTATATTACTTTTAGGCGATATATAGTATAGAATCAATTAATATCAAGAATAATAGAAGATAAACTTGATGGATTAAGCTTAATAACGTATAATAATCCCAGAAAATCCGGAACAGATTAGTAATTCAATTTCTATCGCATGTACCAAATTTAATTATATCTTCCAAGTATCATGTTACTATTTAAACTAATAATACTTGTAAATCTGAAATTTATATTAATTAATTATTAATTCATATTTTACGGAACAACGCTTACTACATAAAAAAAAACCGATTACAAATCTTAATAACGTCGTAAGCATATCTTTTGTTCAGAGCAAACAGGATATTTGCAGCGCGAAATTCGAGCGCAGTAACAGATGCGGGAAATTGTTGCTACACGTGGAAAGATGAAAAACAATTAAAGGAAATTGCGAAAATAAATATTCGAGCATGTACCGAAACGCAATACTTGCCGCGAATACTTGGTATAATTGCGTACATTATTACGTTATTCTTTTTTTTCTCGCAAATGCAATAATCATACTCGCGAATAAACAGGTCGACCATTATTACTATCGAACGAACAGCTGGAATATCGTCATCAGAGCGTTAAAGCAAAGCAATAATTAGAAATATTCAGAGGAAATGCAAATAAAAGTATTCCCACGTAAATAAAAGTATTCCTCTTTTTCGAATTGCATATAAACGAATTTATTTTCTTGAATCGTTCAACACTACGATATTGCGTACTGTTGGCGAACAACTTGCTAAACTCGCAACAACACGCATTCACTGAAAGAAAAACATAGTGGTAGAAAAATTATGATTAGAAAAATTACAATTATATTAAATTATATTAAATTTTACATTATATAAAATTAATGTACATAATATTATAGTTAAATAAACTATTTTATAATTACTGTAATTATAAAATAGTTTATTCAACTATATAATATTAATTATATTATATACTAAAATTATATAATTGTCTTACATAATTGCTAGCACTGTGTTTTTTTCTTTGAGTGTGACGTAACGATACGTACACGTTGAATCAAACCAAGAATAATAAAATCTCCATCTAGCTCGTTAACGGTGACCGTCATTGTGCCGATAATATAGATAGAGATCAAGAAGATTCGAGCGCAGACTCCTTCTCAGATAAGACCGGAAATACCGTCCGGGAATATAACTCCTTCTCTCCTTCTTCGCCATATCGTGGCCCGTGGGCACTCGAGGCCCGTCATTTCCGGCGGGTTAACTAGGATAACGATGTGTAATCACGGCTGTCGAGAGCGGGTACGCCCGATTATAAACACGGCGATGCTCGTGGGACGTATAAATAACGTAAATAACACCCTGCGGCCAGCTACCACCCCTCTTCCTATCTCTCTCTCTCTCTCTCTCTCTCTCTCTCTCTCTCTCTCTCTCTATCTCACCCCTAGGAAACGTTCCCTTTCGTTCCCTTTCGCGCACAGCCAAGATCCTCTGGTCTGATAACAAGGCTTCTCGAGCACCTCGAGTATCTCGAGTATCTCGAGTACTTGAGTGGAACAAACGGGCCCAGACCGCTAAACAGCGCAACAGCAAATGAGCGACGTTTAAGTCAACATATTTCAATGAATTAAACATGGATGTGACAATCAAGATAGATCTAATATCTACACAAATCTGTAACAAATCTGAATGATACACATCAGATTGATAAAGTCAATCTAGCCGTAAATGAACTATTTGTACGATTGCATTTGAAATGATACACCGAACAGCAGAGCAGCGATTTTAGCCGCAATGGGACCATTCGATTGAAAGTCGCAAGCAGGAATCATTGCGGTCGATCATTTTATCATTATTAATGCTACTATTGTGTCATTATTATTATGGAGCGAAATAATGCAGGCTGTCGAGTGCATACGGCGCAACAATTTTCAAACGATAAAATTAATAGATATTGTAAAATCATTCAAAATGACCTATTAATTTAATGTACATAAGAGAATTATTAAAAAAATCAATACTGACTAGCAGTTCGATAGCATGAAATTATTAATATCTATTGGAAAAATCTATTCATCTAAAAAAACAAGCATTAAATACATAATATTTTGTTAAATGTCATAATTTTTCAAATTAATGTTCGTACCTTTTTATAATTTCTTTCTATAAATTCTAGCAACTCTAGATGTACAATACAAATAAATGTTTTAATATCTCTAATGTTATCTCTCGATATACTTCGTTTTGTACTGTACATATTCACAATCCATTACCTCTTCGTCAGAAATTAAACGTAACCGACAGAGAAATCCGGAAGAACATGATTAACGACAGTTGCACGAACATATCGGCAAACTCTCTAATTTATAAGAGCAACGTGCGGTCGCGATAATAAATTATGCGACGGGCGCAAGCGCGTAAATATTAGTCAGACAATCCGCATCGAGCTCGCATCCAGCTCGTCGTAATTTACATTTTCCAGTAATCACAATCCTGGCGTAGTGCGGATATGATTTTCAACGGTATTAGCATACATCTGGCACACCTGCACCCCACCAATATTAATTGACACGCTGCGTCTCTCTTGCAAAGAGAAAACGGTACTGTTACATTTATCCCCGGTAATACATTATTAATGTTATAATAAAAGCGGATCTGATCGATTTAATACAGCTTATAATCATTGCTGAAAAAGTCATCAAATGCGATCGGAAGAAAAAACTTAGAAAAGTTTTAATACTATCAAAATGAAATACTTGAGATACGAATTTTAAAATACGGATTAGAAAAATAAACTAAGCAGAAAAAGTAATATGCAAAAAAGAAAAGAATACTTGTATTAAAAAAATAAATAAGGTAATCTCAGAACTTGCTCAATTAAACTCGCAATTTATAACGCACAACATACAAAATTCTTCATTCATTAAAAATATATCTTTTTAATAATTATAATTTATATAATTGTAATATAATACATTTAAAAATAAATTTTATTGAGCAAAAGTATTGAAGGAGATCATTTTATTCATCATTATATTTTCTAAATTTTTAAATATTAAAATAATGTATTATATAATTTATCTTGCTTTCACATAAGCTTCAGATTAAAATTCTATCAGAATAAAGCCCCAGTCTTTGAATAAAGCTCTTGAGATTACCTAAAGAGAGAATACAATTTCATCATTCGTTTTCTTTCTTAAAGCTTAGTTCGTCAAGAATTTGTTATTTTTAATCGTTAATTACACAACGATAGAAAAACGTCGTTGACATTTTGTAAATGCACATTCAACTGTTATATATTCGCGCAACCTCACGAGAATTCTTTAAGCAAACTGTTCGGAAAGCTTCTCGTAAAGACAACGATAAGAAAATGAGCGGAGTTGAAGACTGTAAAAGAAGACTGCAAAAAAGGTAAAAGGAAAAGAGAAATATGGTGCACGGGACTAAAAATAATGACGGAAAATATTTCCACGTTATAACTCGGAAAAAAACTGTGACCTAAATCTTCGCATGAAAAGCGGACAAATGCTAATTGGTAACTTCGCAGCGCCTGGCGTCCGTATTATTGAAACCGAATATTAATTTTGCGGCATGCGCGCTTATGTCAAACAATTATGAAGACATACAAAGCGCAATATGCAAATTAATGCGCGCAGCTATGAAGACAGCAAACTAGCGCGGAGGATGAAATTATGGGGCTGTGGCTGGAAGGTAGAAAGGTTGTCGCGAGAGATAGAAAAATATAGCTACCGTACACACCAACGATAAACAACGAAAGGGCGTAACATTTCTTTACGCCATCTCTAGATTTTCACCGAATACTCCTCTTTCCGTTTTCTTAGCTTCCTCCGTTTACAGCTTCCCCCAGACCTATCTCAAGAGAAATACGCCACGAACGATAATTAATTTTGCAGGAAGTAATTAGCGATGTTTTATGCATAGCGTAAACCATGCAAGTTTTTGCTGGCGCTTGTTTATTTTTCTTTAACCGCGCCACGCATTATACCTTTTTAGCTTAGTTTCCGCATACGTGCGTTCGGTCATTCTATAACGCAATATCCTCGCCGCAACATGAATTTTCCCGGACGGTGAAAACCACGAAATTCATTCAAACCTGATTCGCGTACCAAATTCGAAATAATGACGTTTGCGTTGATGCACTCGGAATCAAACTACTTTCCGATGATCGATACAACGGATGTATATGCACTGACGCAATTCACCGTTCGAGCGAACCGCAAATGCTCGGTCGCGCGAAACATCGCGTCGGCGCGATATATATTTTCCAAAGTTATACACTCACCGCGAAAGTGCAAGCTCAAGGCGAGTCGCCGCTATGTCTCTTACCTGAAACAGACGAAAAAGAAAGTCTTTTAAAAGGAAAGCTTCACATGCGCGCGCGCGACACACACACACACACACGCACACGCACACGTTTCAAGTATCGGTTTCCGCACAAGTTTCCGAAACGAGACCGAAAAGTTGTCCGCGCGCAAGGAGTTTAATCGTATCTCGTTAGATTGCTCTTTTTTTCTATTGTACAGAACTCACCACACCTTTCCCCTCAAACCGGAAAAGTTCACCAGCCTTAATCGCCGCCAAAACTCGTCGCGACAACTGCGACACTTAAACCCGTTGTCCCAAATTGCATCGCGTAATTTCTTCTTTCCCGCTTCTTATAGTCCGATAGCCACCGGAATGTCTCTAAACGTTGCTGAGAAAGCTCCGCGCGAAATTACTTGTACGAATGGCATGGCAGACCTTTGCAAAAAGTACTCTATCCGCAGACAGAAGGAGATATCCCAAACTATTTTAATTGCACGGAGGACGTTTTACTTGGCGCGTTTAGAAGATAGATGGTTTAGAAGATATATAATCTCGTTCTCTTACGCGTCCGCTCAAATCAAGACTCGCGTTTAAATATTTGCATAGACGATAAGAGCTCATGGTTTGATTGGAATATTCGGTGTCGCGTCGAATTCAATATTTCATGAGTATTTATCTTCTTCTCTCCCCCCTTCTTTTTTTAATCAGGTCGCAACTGTTCCGTTATGGTAAAACTCCCGTAAATCTCAATATATCGATATTGAAAATTAATGCAAGGGAAGTGATTTTTTTTATTTGCTCCGGACATCGAGATGTGTACAATGCTCTGCGAGAAGCACAATACGCATATTGTTTAAGTGATATATGACCAACCAATTCAAAATATCGACGCATTGATCCTTGAAACGATTCCACATTTTTCGAACAATAATATTATACGGTCATTGAAATTTCTAGCCTCTCTACAAAATCAAAAGTAGAAAAAAATCACAGTCGTACTAACGATCACGGTGCGTACGTAAAATTACAATCAGCATATGAAATCGAATCAACGACTGGACAATCAAACGCGATGTTTTCAAATTGTAAATTGAGAGAACATGTTTTATACTCGTGGAGAACGCTTCAGTTGACTCCTCTTTTTTTTTTTTTTTAATGCAATCGTCTGCGCTAAACGCACTGTTTACTACCGCATGGTGACATGAAATTTTTGTACATAAGTTACGACAGATAAACCAACAAATCTCTCAAATTTAATGACAACGTCACATGAGTTGCATATTCAAAAAGTAATGTAAATCTATTTTGAGAAGTTCTGAATTCGTATCAAAAAAGTCAATACTCCACGTTACATGAGTTTCTACTTGGTGGTTGAAATTCATACAAAGGTGGACTTGACCATTTCAACATAAACGGTTCGTATAATATCACAAGTGGCCCAATTTGTTTGTAATTTATGTTAGCTGAAAGTCTTTCAAAGCCAAGCCTCGAGACGATGAATCGGACAACTCACTGGAACAAATCGTTTTCTGTGCAATGCGGGGGATGATAAAAGAGCCGCCGAGACGAGAACGGATATACGCTGGTTTTAATGGCACGGTAAAAGAAAATTCAGAGAGAGCCGTAGAGGGTGGAAAAATCCTATCAGAAAGAACTTCACTCTGTGTGGCCGTGTTTGCTCTCTTTTCTTACTAATGAAACCATTAAACACGCCGTCTTAGCGTGCCTCAGCTCTCAAGCGATCTCATTTTCGTTTGGTCTGCTTGCAGAACTTGTCCCACGGACCGTTCCATCCCTTATTTCATATCTTTTATCTTTCTCCTACTCTCCCTATGTTTCTCCACGTTCGCGTTTTCGCGAGAAAATAAAGACGGAGCTCTATCCGGATTCAGACTGTCGCAAAAGTTTCCCACGGCAATCCGAATTTTCGCGAACTGGAAAGAAACGTTAGCTCGGAATTAATTAAGAACCTTCTGATTAGCACATTTCAGTCGTTCTGTAATCAGTTACCCCTATTAACATTTGTACTGATGATTTCGTCCTTTTATTATTCATCCCAGCGTTTGCCGGTGTTTATATATTTGCAAATGTGGTTTATTTAAATTATATATATATATATATATATAGCTGTAATAAGATATATTATTGTAATCTCATAATATAGCGATGTATATTTTCTACATTTTTAACGCATTAATATAATATTTCATATTTCACAAAGCAACCACACAGTATAAAATCAATATTTGGATATTCGCATTGATATTTCAAGAGAAATTGCATTTCAAGAGAACGGAACACCTTACCCGAAAATAAAATATAGTCTGCGCGTGTATATGAAAGACATGGCTATGGCAAAATATATGCTAACAAAAAAAAAAAAATGAAAAACCAGCGCAAATGAATGGGTACTGTCAAGTAAGGTTTCTCGCTAAAAGTTGGTGCGAACAAGGCATAAGCCCTTTCTCGTGTCGCGGCGTGCAAAGTGAAAAAAGAAGGTGAGCAAAGTGCCAGCTCCGTTACGCATACCCACGTATATACTCATATCTACGGCATCATACTAAAAAAGAGTGATAAAGAGAGAAAGACAGAGTGAAAAAGACGGGACACTGATGGGAGGTAAAGAGGTGTTGAAAGGGAAAATATTTTCCGCGTCGATTTCCCGTGCTAGATGTGGTAGGCAATACCACATGATAGCAGAGGTCAGCTAGCGGATGCACTCCACGAGGATCATTCTCATGGCGATCACGCACACCTTTCTGTCTTTTCGTGGATGCCGTACTACGCGACCGGCATCACGTACGGATGAAAAAAAATTTTGTCCGCTTGGCGCAGAGATATTCCAAGGTAAATGCGCCGTATGATAGTCCGTCGTATCTGGCAATAAATATCTTCAGAAATAAAATACATTCCCGGAGATAGAGCGACTATTTTTCATGATCAGAGTTCGGAGATATGTGCTCCTAAAGTGCACGCAACGTAAGCGTACAGTGAAAGAAGCGCATAATGCTCGCAAAAATAGACAAGAAAAATTGAGGTAAATTTATAAATCAATTTTGATCAAAATAATGCAAAACAAATATAGATATTTATGTCATGGTAAATTTTGATTCTCTCTGCTTTCAATTTGAATGCTAATTTGAAATTTTTTTACTTGTTTTTTCACGTTCCTTTTGTCAAGATTCATTTAGATTAATTAAATATTTTTTGCTTATATATTTCTAAATTTAAACGTTCTCTTTTCTAAATCCATTATAAATTTTCGGCTAATGAGCGTTAATTTGTAAAAAATATATCATCACAAATAAACAATGATATTTATCGCCACCTGAAAAAGCGTGAATTTTTAAATCCATAACTGTTTATAGCCACACAATCGACATTACAAGCAAATCTATTTCTTAACACATTATGCAGTCGTTGCATATACTATTCCATAAAATATTACAGAAGCAGCATTTTTGTACAATCGTTTGAATTCAATATTCAATTCAATATTCAATTGCAAGATTGTTGCAGTCGAGGCAACAGTATATTAATTAGTGCATACCATATTTTATCGACAAGATGTTAAAGAATACATATTGAAATATTCCGTAGAACGTATATTGAAACGTTTCATATAGGTACATAGATATATAGGTATATATAGGAATATAGGTATATTGAAACGTTTCACCTATGTAAGTTAAGAGAATAGGATTATCGCAATATCCTCGTTTGATACACGCTAGACGTTCACTGTTTGTGATTACGGCGACGAGGCATCGATAAAGCGGTTACCATTTTGGTGATGCATAGGGCTTAACGCACGTATCCACATGGATAGACAGTGGATCTACGGATCTGCCTGGCTGCTAATCAGGGCTTTATTGGCTATAGCCAATTAACGGCTGCAATTGGCACACGAACAAAGCCGTGTGCGCGTTCCAATAGATCGACCGGGGCTTTCTGCAACGTGCGTGGTCCAACCGAGCTCAAGCTAGGCAGCCGAAGGTTAGGGGAATAAGCCAGGAGAGGAGGAACAGAATGAGACGCCTGTCTCGAGTATCGCCCAAATGCCGGGCGCTAAACGATTCCATTATCTTGTCAGACCTGGCCGTGGATCAACGTGGATCGTAGCCGAGCATAGAAATCATAGTCCGTGATTTCCGCTCAATGTTCCCGCTGAATCCGGGAAATTCCGGCGAGCGTCCGTTGTTGCGCGATACCGCAATCGACAGACATCTCTATGCGATCAACCATACAGAATAGTTAATATAATTGCAAACCTTCATCACAATGCTTCATCAATGCGAGATTCGTGAATCGATTCTTTTTTCAATAAATTCTTTACACAATTTATAGATCTCTTAATGTTTAAATGCGCATAACGGGCTTTTTTAACATATTTTAACGTATTAGAATTTATTCAGATAAATTCATTTTTCTTTTGTTGGAAATATTATTTACTATAAAAAATAAAAAAAATCTTGTAAATTTTTCCGATTTGATATATTCCAAGAAATCATTTTAATAGAGTTTTAATCATCAATATTTTGTATATTATTACTCGGAAAAAAGTCACCGACGACCATTCAGAGAAACGGGAATTTAGCGAGAGACGAAACATCCGCTCGACGAAGATCGAGTGCGCTGCAACGGCCGCTTTACTCCGGATGCACGACGTCAATTTTTCTCCGTTTTCGTGAAAACTTTCACCTCGAAACAAGGGGCGCGTAAGTTTCCCGAGAGATCCCGGGATATTTTTCTTCTGTCTCGCGCGAGGGGTAATGTAGTATGTACGAGGAGGAGATACTTCCACAATATAAAGTGGACGTATGAAATTCTCCCTAGAGTGGCGACGCCCCGGGCCATTGTTGTCAGAGGAAAACAGGACCATCGATGTTTTCTTTTTAAGTCTGACGAAATTACGGGACCCTTCAGAGCGAGGAATCCGCGTGGAAGATTATTAAACTCAACTCTGCTTTGCCAACTAAATATTTGAGAATACCAAGATTGGCTTTATTCGTGGAAGCAGAACAACAAAATATTCCTGAGAAATACGCGATGCGAAATGAGGTGTCACGATGTGGTGTTTTGCGAAGCAAAACCGAATAATAAAGAATCAAGAATGTGTTTTTATGATCTTATTCAATGCTTGTGTATAATGCATCGCTTACGTATTCATATCATACCGATTCGAAATGCACATTTATTCCAAGATAAACAAAATATATCATAAAATCGTAACTTAATTTTCACAATACTGAAGTTTGTATATGAGCACAAACTTCATTCGGAAAAATACAACGCAATTACTTTTAAACGTTTCCTCGACAAAAATCACAAGCCATCTCATTTCCGCTGTCTTGGATTCTTTAAGATTTTCTTAATCGCTAATCCTTTTAGAGCGCGAGGCGGACAAGGAGGATTACGCCACCAAAGTACGTAACTGCGCTTCACGTAGCTAGAAAAGAGTAGCTAGAAAAGTACGCGAAACGAGGTCGAGTCTCGACATACAGTCGGAGAAGAAGAGTGTTGGTCAAACTAACTCCTTCTCAGACGGACCACCATCCCCGACCGATGGCATCAAGCCCCGGCCAACGGTAAACAATGAAACCCGGAGTGTCCGGCTTTCCTGGTGGAGTCTGCCGAGAAGGAGAGGAGGACGAGATTTCCGACAGGCTCGCCGGAAAATAAATTTACGGTTAAGCTCAGTGCCCTAACCCACCAGACCTATAGACTTACGAAAGAACGAACGGCAGGGAGACTATGAAAAGGAGAGAGCGCAACCGCAATTGCCGTTTGTCATCTCGAAAAGATATAAGGCACGAGACTTTTCTGACATGCGGATTATCGCCCGCGCTCGAGAAATAATCTCGTGACACAGGAAAGTGTATATTTTCTTAAATATTAACATATAAAAAAATTTAGATAAAACTTAGACTTAAATATAATATAATCTAATACAAATGCTAGCTTAATGATATATTTAATATAGTAATTAAAAAGATATTTTTGGTTTGCGTAAATGTTTCACAAAACTGAATGAAACTTTTGAAATATTTTATGTACAATGATTCAAAATAAAAATAATGAAAAAAATTATACAAACAATGATCAATATTAAAGAGATCAAGCGACATTAAAACACGTCGGTATTAAATTTCCTTTATTTTCATATAATTTTGAAAATCGGCGGAGTATCGACCACGGGGTTCAAATATGCACGTGGTCGATAGTCTCGTCGGTATTCGCTAAAGCGTTCTTTCCCCTTTGTAGTACGTCTCTAATGACGGTCCTTATCACCCTCATAAACAGGGATTTACCTTCACATATTTCTACCGCTCAGTACCCTTGCTATTCGTGTTCGTTCACTATATTCGTTTTTCAAGAGGCAAAGATTCGATGTTATTCGTCAAATCTTCCTTCCCCACTCTAATCTTAGCCCCACTTTTTAGCAAAGATTGATTGGAAACGAATTCGACGAGAAATATGGGAAAAACAATTAATTATCTAGCTGTCTGAGTTAAACGTAGAATTAGAATTATAACATAAATGATATGTACATTTTCACAAACTAATAAAACTGTATGCAATTTTTACTTATTTTTGACAAATTTTGCTGTTTTTGCATTGAATTTTATATTCTGACATACGTAATCATGATTTATATAGCTTTTAAATTTTTAATTATAATATACAAATAATCTACGTAGCATATAAGAATCAAATATCAGACAATTAAGCCGCGAAGAAGATTCTTTAGAATAGATCGTCGAAAATGATAGAAAGAAAGATAAACCTGTCGATATACGTTCGTTCGCAAGTAGAAACGCTCTTCCAGCGACTGACAGGTAGTACGTGCTAGATGCTCGCAAGTATTCTCTCAAGCAAGGGTCATCCCTTCAGGGCGATAAGGTGAACTTATGTTACCGTAAAAAACTTTCAACCCCTTTCAGTTAACACTACTACTTTTTACAAACGCCAAGAAAACTTACTTCTTGCTTAATACGGTATCTCATTACACAAGACAGCTTAATGTATTTTCTTCATTAATAACGACATAAGAAAAACTACTTCTGCAGATTACTCATGAAAGCAGGTATTTATTGAAATAATACGTCTACTTTTAAGCAACGTAGCATAATTCGTCAGTAATTAGTTACTATTTTCTAAACCACTACCTAATTTAATTTGGTTATATATAATAAAATGTTCTCAATACAGCATATAACATTTTCGTTATTTTAACAAATTTATTATAACTACCAATGTAGCTTAAAAAAAAAACGTAATTCACTAATAAATCCTCACAGTTTTGATCAGTTAACCTTTATTTATTAAAAAGAAGATTTTAATTCCATTTCGACTAATTCTATTTCGGTTCCACTAAAATGACATATTCTTCGTACAACATAGCACAGTAAGCTGTCTCTAAAAGACAATAATCATTGCTGTAGCTGCTAATGGTCTGCTGATTAATTAAGTACGGTCTGGCGATCCTCCAAATGTTTTCCCTCCAACTCGACAATATGCTCTGACACGACCGATCGATAAATTTTGTTTTGTCTGCTTCATCGCGACAAATATATCGACGGCAGAAATTTCAATGTATAATTTTTTCGCATGCAATAAATATAAATATAATCACAATTTCTTATCGCACAGCAAACCACTAATTTTTTTTCAGACAACAGCGCTACAAATTCTTTCAAAACAAGTTATAAAAAAATGTATTTACAACTGCATACATGTTATATATGTTAATAAATAAGTAACATAAAACAGAAGATAATACAGTTATAAAATTATGCATTATTTTTAAATCCTGATGGAATCAAATTCTGATGTTTTAAATCGTTCCAAATGTCAAAAGCAAACGTTATATGTGTATATATATATATATATAATAGAAAACTTTTATTACTTTTATTATTTACACAATGTATAAACACTGGTTTTATATTTATCTGCTACGACAAATATCATCGGCAAAAATCCAATTATATGAGTACCTGCGGGAGTACCTGCGCATAAGTCTTAGCTATATAGATCTCATGCAAGCTAAGGTATAAGGTACAGTCACAACCATTCCTGTAGTCCATATTTAACGACGTTAAATGTCTCCCTGAACTCGCTATAAAGACACCCTGCGGCTCTAGATTCTGCCCATTCGGATTCGGATTCCGCCTCTGTGAAGCTGGTAAGACGGTAACCCAGCCGCACCCGTATATACCGTAATACTGACTATGATATATATACGGAGTAATGTCGTAGTCCTAAATCAAGGGAACCTCCGTAGGACTCTGGAGCGAGACGGACAGTCGGAATAATTATTCGACAAATTTGCATGTTGATTTTGAGGTCACGTTTGCTTCTACGATGGTTCGAAACCCGACGATGACCGTCCGTTTCCTCTCGCGTGTTCTCTATGTGTCCAACTACCATCTCTTCGGATGACGCGCTCATGAGTTTCTCCGTATTATTGGTAGTGCAACCAATTTAAACAGGAATTGCGTACAAATTTGGCCTGTTTCCATCAATCTCAGAAATGTGTCAATTATAATTTTCAGCCTCTTATGCCTAATATAGGCGTTTTTTTTTATATATATCATCGATGTAAAATTGGTTTCTAATAAAATTTATGAAATATGTAACGAAAATAAGTCATCTCTGTTTATATAATGAATTGTAACAATGGCATATCATGATATGAAATAACTAACGATGGTTCGCAGAATAATTTGAAACTCTCTTATATGTTTATATTATAACGTTAATAACGTTATAATACTTTATAAAAATATCTCTATCGAGATATTACTTTCCAAGTTATAGATTACATTGACATATATATTTTGTCAAATTGAGATTTAGTTTAGTTTGACTAGCTTTGCATGATGCGTCGTTTCAAGCAAAACTAAATGTTTCTTAACATGTAATGCAACAAGGAATTATCTTTTTTCCAGATGATGCATACACGGAAGAAGCGCAATCCTGATGTTCTTGTATCAAAATGTCTCTCTGATTTAACTAGTCTAACAGGACACGATATCCATCTACTTTGCATGAGCTCGCAAACCACTCAGTGAACACTGTCAATGTTTATGCAAATCTCGAATATGCGCTTGGTACGAAATACCTTGTCTGCCCGTGCCAATTTTCTCCATGGCTGTCGCAACAGTCGCACGTTGTGTCACTACATACGAGTCTGTATATGCCCTGATGCTCCGAATTTTCGTGAAATTTACGTAGCAAGAAAAGCGCTCTTGTTAAGTAATTGCAACTCTAAATCTTACTAACCGAAAGAAGAAAGTAGGTTAAGTAGAATTAATTTTATATTTCAAGGCTTTTTTTCATAGTAAATCTTGACGAAAATCTTTTCCCTCGACTTTAATAAAACTTTTGGAAACTTCTTGAATAAGCAAAACCAATATTCACGTATTTTCTTTCCCAACAGAGACATAACTTTCCTAAATAAATTGTCACAAATAGATTTTACTTCTTTTTTTGTTTTGCATTTAAAATCGTTAAATTTCTATAAGAAACTTTGGTAATATAATATAATATAATTTCACTGAATCTATTAGCAAAGTTATTTTTATTTAATCTACTACCAAATCTCACCACATACCTACATGTACGGAGAAAGGCATTCAAGTAGATATATGCGCACTTTACTCATTGACATCGATTCTATCCGATACCAAGTCTAATGTCCTAAATTCCAGGATCATCAATTGGCACATCTGTGGCGACATGGGCGCGGGAGGAAATTGGCATGTTCGTCGGAGCAAAGCTCGTTCGGAATTATGCGCCTCTGAGTAGATGCGAGTACTATACGCTCCAGTTTTATTGGATGTACACGCACCGGCCAGCCAGAGAGTTCAACGGTGTAAAGCAATCACCAGAGATACGTAGTGGATATATGCCGTAATTTCTGGTCGCGGCGTCATTTCGTCTCGGCAATTAGATCCGGCTATAACAAATGGGAACGATCGCTGCTACTCAACGTCCCTCACTCTTCCACCCCGCTACGATACGTACCCGAATACCCATCGGGACTTGGAGGTGATAGGGGACAGTGGTAGGCGGTAATATACGCCGACCGCTTTGAAAATCCAATTCGAGCCGCGAGCGCAACCTCCTATCCGCGTGTCGATCCGACCCATCCATGCAGCTTCGATAATTGACCGGAAATGGAGGAGCAAAATGAATCGAAATGCTCACTGCGTTTTATGCAGAGTGGAGCAAGAGGAGGATTCTGCGAGAGAGAGAGTGCGTTTTAGAAAATTACTCGCAAAATACGCCAAACGAACGGAAGCAAATGATAAAATATGCATACCTTAGAAAATGCTTGTAATAATAAACTGCAGTCATTTTCCTTGCATACAGAAAGAAGCGCGTATTAACTACCGACCGGCGAGACTCGTCGGCAAGAATATTTGCATTACGTGCGGGGTCATTAAGACCTTAGCAATAATTTTTTGTAATTTCACGACGGAAAATGCAGTTGCTAATGGATATTGAAAATGAATATTCATGGCACAAAATATTACAAATAAAATGTTACGATACAAGAGAGAAAGAGAGAGGGGAAATGTACAACATAAATTGAAGATAGATATTAAAGTATATCTTCACCTAGAATCGTATTTATTGTATGCTCGAATTTCGTTGTATACAACTTCTTGTTTTTCAGATTAAATTTTGTACTCCCCAATGTTGGACAATAAATTTTTTATTCAAGATATTGATTGTTGTTTCATTATTATTATTGCACAATTATAGCCCACAATTATTTCAAGCAGCATTAACTCTGCGTGCTTGATCGGTGAAACGTTGTATTCAAATAGACGTCGCGGCAACTGTTATGTATAGTTACTAAATAGCTAGTAGTAACTGTAAACCACCTGGAATTGATTGCGTAACCAAATCGCGGCCGGAATCTACTGGAGGTCTAACCCCGATATAACTCACAAACGTGTAAATTTACGCAAATAATTTAACTATTAGATATATTCAATTATTTATCAGTTGTATGTTCATTAGTGTTTAGTAACTTACAATTAGATGCATCGGTAAATGACTGCCGAATCTACAGCATCGCCATGAAATATCTCTACATTTAATTTTCTCATACATTTAATATTTCAGTATATTATTTCAGAATATATTACTGCGAAATATATTACAGAACATTAATATTACTGTGAATATTCCCTATCTGAAAGTTATCTTCAGATATACATATAGAATAAATGCACGCATAAGTAAACAGACTTTAGCTTTTAGCATTTCTGCTAACAATTTATAAATCCAGAAATATCTTATGCTATTTGCTAATCCTAGAAAATACACGAGAAATAAGGTATCCTTCTTAGATCCTACTTAAAAAACTCGTTTCAAGAAAGATACACGATCGCATTTTCCAGACGATATACATGGCATTACCGCATTTTAATATAACGTAACTATTAGCTACCCTATGCGCAATCACGAGGGATAAAAGCGAGGAAAAAGGGAATGTACGATAGTTCACGACTTTGTGATAGTTACGAAGTCTCGAGGCTACTTCGTACGGACGACAGAGACTGCTTCTACTGGCCCCCACCGAAGCGGGATTATCTTGACGCAAAGTTCGTCTTCCTGGCTTCTTCTCTGCCGCATTCGTAAAAGGACTTCCCGAGACATTAAAGATACTCGAGTCTGCACGCGCGCCCGAGAAAGATGGCGATTTATCATCCTCAAGAATGCCGTGGACCGGATGGAAAAACCTATTTTCTATCTCTGCACCTCGTATTTCTCTTTCGATATTTCTTTCCTATATCTTCTTCCACTTGCCATCCCCATTAGGGAATGGAAAGTTGCTTTTTAAAAGTAACAAGTTACAGTTATCGAGTAGAAAAAGTAACAAGTTACTAATTACCGATATTTAAAAGTAACTCGTTACAGTTACCTTTATTTGAGAAAGTAACTTTTCGTTACTATTTTAAAATCGACGACTATCAATCACAGCGGATGGGTGCCTAGGGATTTTCTAGTCTCAAGCGCTACGAGTGGCTTGTGTCCAATCGAATTGTGTCCCATTGTCTGCAAAGTAACGATAAAAGTAATTATAAAATTCATTACCTTTACCAAAAAAACTGCATTACCGTTACATTATCAAACAATGAAAGTAACGTAATTACAAGTTATCAAAAAAGTAACTTGTAACTATAATTTCATTACAAATAACTTCCATTCCCTGATCCTCATCACGCACATTTCTGTTGCCTTCGTGGAATCGCTTCTCGCATCAATGCAGTATCATTGTAGATCACCAACATTGTCAATTAGCAAATCATTCAAATTATAATATGATTCAGTGTTTTGCAACATTAAATACGAATTCGATTAATACATAGATGAATTTTAATGTAAGATTTTCTGCAGTAATAAAGATATGATATGCTACAAAATATTAATTATTATATATTATAAATTAAAAATAGTTATCACAACTAAATTACATTGTTTCTAATTGTCAATTTTTATTTTATTTTAGCTACAATTCTAATTCTAAATCATATTCTTGTCGTATAAATATATTCAAAAATTTAAATACTAATATCAAAGAATGCATATATATATATATATACACACATCAATAATGGAAATATTACGTAAGGAAGAAATTGAATTACTCAACTGTGTGTTTTTATGTTATTTGTCGTTGTATGTTTATCTAAACGAATGTCACATTGCAAACATTTGAAATATTTGAACGCATGACTCTCATGTGATCCGACAAGCAAACGTAATGCTTCATTGATGGAAAACGGCATGCCGAGTTAGCTGGATAACCGATTAAACGCAATACCGTAATTGCAATGTCGAATCGGATACGAGCGTGTTTAGTATGTTGAATATACAGACATCCGCGGAAAGCTATCATGCCGTTGTTCGAAAAACTTTTTCCAATGTTCTACGTAATGCCTGACAGATCCAATTATTGACTGTGACGCGAGACGTAACAATGCGTAATTATCATTTCGTTCGAACAAGCTGAACTGGAAATCGCATTATCGCCGATTGTTCAATCGAGAAACGTGTCATTGGTTTATAAAAACGTTATACAATAAAATATTTGACAAGCGCCATTCATCTTAGCGTAAAGAACATTAGCGAGGCATGTATAAAAATATCGCATGAATACACAGTTAAGTCACTTCACTTGTTCGAAGAATAAATTTTCCGCAATTTCATTAATTCATGCTCTGACAATCAATTCATCTTCGCGAAAAATCGAACCGAATCAAGTAAAACGAAATAGAGTGAACTCTCAAAAATGCATACTTTGTACATGATATAAATTTTAAGGGTTTCTGCTGTTGGCCAGAATCATTATTCGCCTAATTGTTTCTCGTCGCTTGTTTACCTTTCTACATCTAAGTGAGGTAAGAGAAAACCAGACTCCGGCCACAGCAAAAGTTCTCGTAGGATACGGGAGTCGGCGCAGACAGGCTTTGGGGTTTTCGATGATGGATGGCTCGTGATCATAAATTAAGCTTCTACTCCGAAAAGCCACCACGACTCACGACGCGTACACGTCGCACAACACGCCGCGTTCTTGTCACCAAGTTTCATCGTCTGGGGCGTATAAGATGAAGCGTATGTTAGGGAAGAAGTTATATTTACTGTATAGATATCATTCTCAAGATTAGCTTTATTAGAC
>Ga0157364_1001864_pt1 | contig 18737 bp, 11 predicted proteins | sample AttsexASBM2_FD_111476 | JGI IMG/M metagenome (GOLD analysis project Ga0157364, IMG submission 111476) | Fungus gardens microbial communities from leaf cutter ant in Ribeirão Preto, State of São Paulo, Brazil - Atta sexdens ASBM2 | ecosystem: Host-associated > Fungi > Mycelium > Unclassified ...
CGATTGAAAATCATTTTAGATTGAAAATTCTCAACTATCATGGGTTTATTTTCCATTATTTGTAATGTTTTATGAACATGAATTTCCTTTTATTCCAATAATATTTCATGTATTTATATTTATTATATTTTATCGTTGAAAGAAAATATGTTATAATCGATTCTTTTTTTTTACTCTTACATTCCGACTCACGATATGAGAAAAAGATAATTGCGAAAGAAGAAATTAGAAACGCCGATGATCTTTTAATTAAATAATAACGGAAAAACGTTTCCTAAATCAAGAGACACATTTTCTATATCGGAAATCATTCGGGAAATTCAACATTGTCTTATATAAATTCCATTATATATAAAAACCATTCGGGAAAATAAATATATTGTCTTACATACAAATGGAATTATTTCAAAAGTAATTATCGATTAGAGCATTAAATGTTTTCTTTGGCAACTTCTTGTATATATTGATAAAAATATTCTAATTAAACCAACAAAAAGATGATAATTGTTGCAGAAATTCCGTTTGGTCTCACTAAAATGCCATTCTTGTTGAACTTTTTTGTTGGTTCAATCAGAACATTTTTCTCAGTATAGTCTTGAAAATATTACACGTGTACATGTAAGTTACTATAAGTCTGCTCTTTCTAAATGGAACTTTTTGCACAGTTCATCTTTTCTCTCATTTTCTTTAACGTGAAATGAAAAGATGGAAAAAAAGATGAAATGCAAGTTTAGCTAAAAAAAAAAAACAAGTCTTATGCAAGTTATTGAAAAGTCGCAATAAGAACGATTGTTATATGAAACGTGGTCTTTTCTCTGATGCAGGTCTTCAGAAACACGGTGGTGGAGTCTACGCCGCTACACGATCGTGCAGACGAGATTCGGCGTGGCGGACACGGTGGCAGGTAACCGTCGAGGACGCGCTCGTATTTTCGCGTGTGCTGATTCGCACGGTAATTAAAACTGGCGGGCAACCTGGCTCGGTCCTCCGGCAGCGGTGGCGGCGGTGGTGGCGGTGGCGGTCGAGCCGGTGGTAGAACTGGCGGAAGCGGTAACAGCGGCGGCGGTGGCGGCGGCGGTGTCGGCGGTGGTGGTGGCGTGGCCGGTGGCGGCGGCGGTGGCGGCGGTGGCGGTGGCGGTGCCGCGGCCGCCGCCGAACCCGGAATCGTCGTGGATCAGGCGGCTGCTGGACCTGCTGGTGGACACCTAATCGAATGGGAAGAAAATGATCGGTTTTCTTTCGATGATTCCGACCGCTTCGAGGAAGACTCGCTGTGTAGTTTCAGCAGCGAGCCCGAATCGCTCTGTAACAACTGGAGAGGATGGAGACGACTTCCGCCAACGTTTGGGTTATCCAAGAAGTCCTGCGAAGGTAAGCTGTTCTTTTGTCTTTTCCGTCGTACTGAAGGAAAAATTTGTATCTAATATTTCAGCGATTTTGAAAAAACGGTTGACACATTTCTGAGATTATAAAAGAATCCAATTCGGTTTCTTGATAATAAAGATTAGTTTAATTACTCTTCTGTGAATTTCATAGTCTTTTACTTTTTCCAGACACAAACTTGATTTTCTTTGAAATCATTTATATTATAAATCATTTACAGATATAAATCAAATACAGATTTTTCTCTCAGTATGATAGTATATGTTGACCATTTAATTGCTAAATTACTGTCCGAGATTAAAAATGAGTTCTTAATTTATGATTTCACTTGGACCTGATTAATCTTGTAATAATTTAAAATCTATTTTTGATATTTATAATAAAATTGTAATAAAGTTATTTTATCTCGAAGAAAAATAAATAAAAACTTTAACATAACGAAAATATAATAAAAGCTTTAAATGGAGATATATAATATTAAAGGTCGAAGTTCTTAAATGAAAACAATAGGACTTATTGTTATGGTCAACAAAAACAATGTTTGTCTCTTCTTTTTCACTAGGTTTTCAATTTGAATGTCATTTGTAAAAATACATAGGCGAATATATTATTCGCGCGGAAAATTAAACACATTATACATATAGAAATTCATTTGACAAAATTCAAAACAAATTCTAATGTTCGATACATAATAAAAAGCTAGCACAAAAATCATTGCGCGAGAAGTTTGCAATATTTTCGAAACAAAATTTAAAAATTTAAAACAATTTTAATTAATTAATTAATTAATTAGTTAATTTTATTGAATTATTTAATGCACAGTTTTTAAATAATTTTTATTAAATAGGATTATCGAATTATAGAAATACGTTTTCTTTCACTTTCAAAGGCAATCGATATGAATGCCTAAAAATACACATATAATACATTTTGTTGACATTGTCGATACACGTACGCGATGGATCTAGGACACTTCGTATTGCTGTACGACGGTCTAGAAAAGGAAGCGAGCTTCGTCTTCTGTGCTCGTAAACGCAATTGACTTCTGTTTTCTTCTTCTCCTTGGTCCTCGCTCCATGCTGGAACGATCAAGGCCGAGAATAAGACCAAAACCAAAACGAGAAAGAGTACGCAAGGGAGAGAGTAAACGAAAGCTATTGCTCTCGTTGGAGTGTACATTCACCCGATTCTGCTTCGAGATTTCGTTGCACGTTGCACGATTTACATTGACAGAGATATAATTCTAATGGATGCATCCCCTGTGGATAAGTTCGAAACTAGATTTAAATATATCGGGCATTTTTGTTACAACCCAATTTTGTATATTTATGTAAATAAATTGTCCAATCTTCTAATCCTTCGCGTCTTTGGTTTTTTTATTACAACGTTTTTGTATCGCATACCAAGTTCGTTTACGAATGAATCAATGCAATAAAATCGACACGTTGCAGTGAAAGTATTCGAATCCACTTTCTCATTGTAACGGTTATACGCGTCGCGATAGAAAGCAAGTGTATTTTTTTTGCTGCATTCATATCCTTCTGGATAATTTATTATATCTGGCATTTAATATATGTAAATATGCAAATTACATGTTATATAAAAAACAATCATATTGTATGAAAACTATTTACATATATATATAGTTATTTTATTTATTTTTATTTTATATAATATTTATACATTCAGAAAAGTTGTATTAAATTTTAGGAATATTTTTTTAAATAGTATTAGCTGATTATTTATTAAATTTGATTTAACTATTTTTTTGTATTATTTAATTTGTGAAATTTATTTTGATTTAATCATTTTCTAATAAATTGTAAGTAAGTGTTAAATTAGTACTATTTAAATAAATATTAAATTTAATACATTTTTGTTGGTGCATACATTTATCGTTAATTTCGTTTTAATCTCTGATATTAGAAAAATTAGACACTATACAGAAAATTACTCTGTGTATAAAATTACTCTTTACACAGTGCTCCATAAAATGGATTAGGTGCTTTAATATATAAAGAAATTATTGCTGCAGGATAGTACTTCTCTCTCTGTATGAAGATGATTAAAGTACGCTTGTCGACATATTATCATTTAATAACAACTACATTAGTTAAAGTATAATATAATTAGTGAAAATCCCCATATTACCATCTCTCATTATTATTTTATGTCTTCTTGAAATATCGATCACGCATGTAATAGTTTGAATTTTCCATAATTTGGATATCAATTAAGCAGGTTAATGCATGCGCGTACGTTAATGCACACGATGAAGTTTCGGGTTGAATTTACAATAGTCTTCGCTCTTCGTGATCGTTTTAAGAATTGTAATGTTAGAATAGCAAATATCTCCTTTCTTTTCTTTGATTCAAAAGTTTCCGGCTCTCGTTTTACAAAAAAGATAACATAAAATTTAAGTTTAAATGGAAACTAACGGGACTTGGAATATCATCACAGTATTAAAGACTGTCGACGGAAGAGGTTAACGCGCGAGTAATTCTGCGGTTGCGAGCGCATGGCGTTACACAGTATAAGCCTGTTTTACAATTGCGTAATAGCATATAGTTATAAGTGCTTGTAGTTGTAAAAATTCACCAATCACAGTCGAATATGAAAAGAATATTCGATTATGATTGGTTACATCGATTCTTACAACTACAATTATTTACAACTACGCAATTGTAGAATAGGTTTAAAGATATTGCGATGAAGAGCGTTCGCTACACAATGATTATTTCAGCGGAGATTTGTTGCGCTACGTTTGCTTGCGTCATCGTTGCAACTTGATAAAGAGAAAATACATACATACGTGATATATATTTCATTACTGCCATAGAGCTAGCAGAATTAGCATTTGTATATTGAGATTTTCCACGTTGTTATGATAACAAAGGAGCAATCCCTTGAATTAAATAATATTTTATTTTTAATTTCTATGTGCATTATATATAATCATATGTATTATAAATCAATCCATTTCTGCACGGAGAGAATTTTTTTCAAGAGTTTACCCTGAAAATATGATAGTCGTAGGACAACATATTTCAAAGAATTTTTTACATAAATCTCTCTCATTAACTAATAAAACTACAATAAAATATAAAAGTTTGATTAATTTTACTAAAGTGCATAGTAAAAATCTTTAAAATATTGTATTACAATTATCATATTTTCAGGGTAAATTTTAAAAGAAAATTCTTTCCATAATTTCAAAATAATAGATAGAACAGCAAAAAGTATTCTCGATTAAGTACTTATATAATTGAAATCGTCCATATATATTGTTATATAATAAATTAAATTTTTTGTCAAATTTAATTGTCCTAAATTTAATTTTCTTGAATTAAATCCTTTAATTCTATTATTTTAGTTAAATGAACAATATATTGAATAGGAGCAGTGGTGACTTATAAAAATGATTAAAAATAACTTAAATAATTAAGTATAATTTGAAATTATGAATTTAATTATGAATTTAATAAATGAATGTTGCGTATATTATCTTTCATGGAAAAATAGAACGTATGATGAGTGCCAGAATAAAAAATAATCTCAATTCTGCATGCAAATTGATAATTTGTATTAATTGCTGTAATCTGTATTATTATAATTATTGTAATTTATTGTATGCAATCACCATATTTTAATTTCTTCGGTTCTCGAATTTTTTTACTATTCTACATTTTCAAAAAATATGGAAAAATTCAGGATTAATTTTCAATATCTCTATTACATAGGCTGTGTTCCAAAATTTACTGCCAGTACTGAAAATCTATAGTGCACGTAAATTATAGATTTTATTTATAATTAATTTTTATTTATAATTTTTATTTATAATTTATAATTAAATTATAGATAGTGTGGCAGTAAATTTTGGAACACAACCATTACCAAATAGTTTTTTAACAAAATATTTCAGGAGGGAGAATCTGATTCCACTCTCTTTTATTTCAGAGAAATTTGAAAGTGAAAGATGAAATTGAAAGTAAAGATGAATTTTATCAAGAAGAAGTGAATATCAAGAAAGAACAGAAAACGTTTGCAAATTTAAATCAATGAACCTAACTAATTAAACAAAGAACCTAACTAATTATTTGTTTTATTTATTCAAGGTAAAGCTCTAGGTTAAAATCGATAAGTCGAAACGAACTAACCATATTTGAAATGTATTTATAACGATGAAAGCGATTTTGACTAATGGAATTACGTCATTGTTTCAAGTATAATATTTTATTCATATTTGCGAAATAATTTTTAAATTTAGAATTTATTCAATTATAAGTGCATAATCGAGAATACTTTTTGCTGCGGATCAGAATGTGCAAAAAGAGACTATGAAATATATTTTAGATTCGCAAATTTTCTTTTTTTTTTTTTTCAACAATACCATATAGTTTTTCATAGAAAGCAAAATTACCTGCGGATACAATCATGCAAATTACCTTGCACAGTTTGCAAACGGTTTTCGCAGTTTGTGTGTGGATTGAATGCATTAATGCAATTTTAACTTTCTCACACGAGCGTACACGCTCGATGTTCGTTCCCTTCGAGGATAAATGCAAATCTCTACTGCTCTTTTCTACATTTCCCAGAGCTCTGAAATTGTCGAACTGTGTGGAAAGCACGAGCGACATTTCGAGAGACTGCTCCTACGTTTATTTATTTCTTTTTTTATTTTTCTAACTTTTATGAATGTCATATTTTGCCGGAGCGCCTTTTGCAAAACGCGTTAATGTTGACGATTAAAACTTTTCGGCTTACAACGGCTGCTGTTCCTCTTGTTCGTATTCTTAGTGAAAAGTCATAGTCGTAGCTTCATTAAGAATTAAACAGGGTTTCTAGCAAGTTTAATAAAGACAGAAGGCGCGCGATATTGAGAACTTTCAAGAAACTTTCCGTTCTTCGCCTTCAAAATGGAGAGAGGAATACGTTTGCTTATACAGATAAGAGAAATTCTTCGCGAATGTTTTAAAGAGATCAAGTTAATGATATTTGTGCTTATAGGCTCGCATCCGTACACGTGTAAGTTATGGTTTAAACGTGACCTCACTTAACCTGATAATATAATGAAAAATTGTGTTTTTCTGTTAGCAATAACTTTAAAAGTTTAGTGATTAACTATAGCTAGAAAAATATATTTTTTATATTATCAGTAAATTAAGTTTAACTGGAAAATGAAAAGTAGGTAGGTAATTTAAAAATAATGCAAATTGGTAGGTGGATGTTCAGAATATCTCACAAAAATTTTAATTTTATATTTATATTTTTTACTAGTATATTATTTTTTATTATTAAAGTTTACATACATCATAACGAGTTTACATACATCTTCACGAGATAGAAGAATATAAAAATAAAAAAATAAACTTTATGACTTTTGAGTATCTGGACAATACCTTCTAGTTTCGTTTTACAGAAGATTTTAAAGAAGATCATGGAGTGCTGTGATCACTTCATTCTCTTAAAGATTAAATTTCTTTTCTAATAAACACGAATTAAAATAAAGTGCGTTTTATTCAAGTCATTTCGCGTGTCAATCTTTCCTTCGTATGTTTGTGCGAATTTGTGACTCATGCATGCACGATGCATGCACTGTGTGTATCTTTTCACTATCATGTCAAGGATGATCTCGCGAGCAAGGTACTTACCGATTTCCTTGTGTTAATCTCACTTCATCAGCAATTACGGTTTTGCGAATTAAATAGAACGGCAACGGTCGGTGCACATGGATAATTCGCAGGCTCTCCTGCGGGATTCCGTAGGGCGTATAAATTCCTGGAGAGCTAGAGAGAATCGCTGGAAGCATTTCCAGCTGCGAAATGTTTGCATCACGCGCCCACGTATCTACGAGCCTAAGTACATATGCACGTAAGTTCCGCCTTCATGTAGAGCGGCTTTCGCATGCGGGCGTTATATATTCTCACCCCTTATTCAAAACGTTCTCGCTTTTCTTTCTTCGCCAACAGAATTTCGTGCTTGAACCGTGTCTCGATTGATGATACATTTTGCGGATGACGTTTTCACGCTGGATTTCATGACGTGTTTTGGAATGCTGGAAATCACAAATGTGCACGTAACTATATTTTTATTATGTTTCTGAAACTTCCACACATGTCGCACGATGTGTTTGTAGTTACGTAATTCTGTATTTCAAGTTTGTTTGTTGCTACCAATGTTTGTTGCTCTGATATTTGATCATGATTTAAATTAACGTTTCACTATTTACATAGATTATATTAAAGACCATGGAAAAACTTTTAGAGAAATTTAATATAAAATTTAAATTAAAATTCGAACAAAAATAAGAGTGAAATTAAAAAATATCAGTTTATAGACGGAAGGCACTTAAAAGCACTGTACATAAAGAACGGTTTCGCTGAACCTAAAAATTTAGCTAAATGCAGATCTAAAAATTTTATTGGACTATCGAAATAATTATGTAGGATAGCTAAAGCTAGTTGCTGAAATATCCAAATTTTTTGTAGCATGTTTGAGTTTCCTACATAATTATTTTTATGATTCAATAAAATATTATTTTCAGATTTGCATTTAGTTTTTTTTTTTTCATCTTCAGTATTTTAATATATTCAAGCTTTTAATACTCAAAATAAATATTTAATTATCATCTTTCAGTATTAAACTGGATTTTTAAAAGCGGAAACAATTTGTAAATCTGCAAAAGATGAAACAATGTAAAACAAGGCGTATATGCTGTTGCTCCATTAACAGGCTCCTTGCCTAGCTGTACAGCAAGCATCGTAGAGTATGCTGTCTTGCAACTTAACGAAATTCTGTTGATACACGAAATTCCGTGGCCGATGATTGAAACATAGTCACAACATTTCTCATGTATCACGAACACACCAAATATCCGATTACAATTCTGCTGATATTACACCGCATATATACCGATTATATTCGAGAACACTCGGATGCTGCCTATGCAGCTCACTGCATCTGAACATCTATTGACATTAGGCAAAAAGCTCGAGATTGATCTCGTGCAATGAATTGGCGGCGCTTATCAAGCGATTTTTAACGCTGAGAGCGATATACGCGTATAGTATAAATCACATGCGCGTGTATATCCCGCTCGAAGGACTCGGCCTGACATTGATCGATGAGCCTCGTTGTGAATCAGTGTGCGTTGTTTGTGCGCGAGCATTAACGCGCCCAAGTCATCGAGTAATTCATATAACGAGATTTTGCGAGTCGTCGAGACGAAAGTTGGACGCATGTATGTTATACCGGTTTTACCAGATGATTGTCTCACGGTTATTTGATGATGCTAAATTATATCGTAAAGTCCGCACGAGAGAAAGCTTGAGATCTAGAAACCTATTCTTGAATCTATATCGCATAAAATCTGTAATATACACAGAAAAGACGGTTTTGCTAAAGCTAAAATATTAAAAAATTAGTTACATATAGAAAGAACGATTTCGTTGAAGTATTTAAAAGCTAGATACAAATTTGAAAATAATTTTATTGGACCATCAAAATATTATAATTTCTGAAATCTTAATTCATTTAAATGAATATATATATATATAATAGTTCAACATCTTAACCGTAGCGCTTCGTAATTTTAAAGTAACATCTAACATAAACGTTCCATTATTTCCAATCTTATTGTTTATACACGCTCGCCTACAATGCATAACTCTCTATACATATCAGTTATTGCGAGGAATATTGCTAAGGTAGTCCGTGTTCGCACGGAATGCAAGAGATCCGGGTTTGACTCCTGGCCGAGGCAATATTTTTCGCAATAAGTTTATTACAGTTTTTTAAGATTAAATGTGGGAAATTTGGAGGGATTATTAATATTTCAGATTGCGTTGAAAATCCGACAACCATATCGGCACACAATTATCATTTCTGAAATTAATTCATTTATATGAATATATATAATCAATTCAACATTTTAACATTCAGACCGTAGTGACGCTTCGTTTATTTTAAAGTAATGTATCCATCAAAATAATTAGGAATCTCAAGCATGCTGAGCAGTGATGCATAAAATTTTGACATTCTCATTAGTTAGTTTTCTATATAATTATTTTGATGATCCAATGAACAAAACTATTTTCAGATCTGTATTTATAATGAGAGAAGTGAATCACCATTATTTTGTTGATATAACTTATTTTTAACTTATTTTACTTAAAAAACTTTATTATTTTTTGGTTAAAAATTGTGTTCTAACCAAATTTTGATTACAACAATACAATTTTTTAATTAAAAGATAAGAAAACTTTTTGTAATTCACATATCAACAAAATAATAGTTATTCATACTAAACATTTTTCTTTGTTATTTAAATTTTGAGATATTTTTAGCAAAATCTTTCCATGTGTGGATACAGATTCGAAAATAATTTTATTAGATCACTAAAATAATTATATAGAACGCTCAAGCTGATTATTTAAGTATCAAAACTTCTTGCAGTATTTCTTGTTATACTTGAATATATAACTATTTTAACGGTCCAACAAAATTATGTTTAAATCTGTATCTAATTAAATCTTTAAAAATCTCAGCAAATCATTTTTTTCCTAATAACGTATTATATAATAATATTTTCGTAGGCGATATTTTTCAGGAATAAAGTTCCTTGTCCGAACAACTGTGCTCATCTCCATTATGCGATGAGTCGACATGAATAGGGAGGCTTCGTCTAATTAAATTAGCTGCCATTCCGAGACTGCGATTTCTATCGTATTCTCGGTCCTGATCGTTATATTCTGTGGGTAAGAAGTCGATTTGAAATATTACCAAATTACCGTATCTTATCTTCTGCTCTTCCGAGCGCGTAGAAGGTAATCGATATTGCCGTATCGCGGAAGTATACAAAAGAGAAATATTACCGCTTGAAATATATCGGCAGCAGCAGCAGCAGGATTGCCACATAATAATATCGACCAGTGTAATACACTCGCTCAACATGAATTCCCGCGACGACGTAAAGCCTTCGCGCGTCGCGGAAGCTACCAGCGTATAAGTACCCATTACCTGAACTACAGAACTAACGTAGAACAATGGAACGCGCGTCTCCCCTACGTAATTACTGGCGTGGCTTGCTGTTCGAGGGCGAGGGTCTTTCTCGTACCGTTCGCCTAGACCCAGGGGTGTATAACTTGGATATTAACCCACGTAGTCATAACGGTGCCCTTGAGATCCTAGTAGATCCGAGTCTACTAAAGAATAGGCGGATGTAATATAAATACGTTTGCTCAACTTTATTAAATTGTTCGATTTTGCTATTTTTATATCTATTGTATTGTACATATATCGAAGGGATGGTTTGAAGTATTTAAAAATTTAGTTAGATAAAGATCTGAAAATAATTTTATTGAATCATTAAAATGAATAAGTAAGGTGCTCAAATTAGTTGCTAGAAGTTAGATATTAAAAACTTTCTGTAGCATAGCTCATTATATGTATATTTGAGATTCCTATGTAATTTTTTTGATGTTCGACAAAATTAATATTAAATATGTATTTAGCTGAAATTTTAGATCCTTTAACAAAATTGTTCATGCATGCATTTATATAACATAAATTGATTGATGAAAAGGAAGAGTAAATGTGTGATGATTAATGCAATTAATATATAGCAACGAAAAGCATGTAATTAATGGAATCAAATTATCGCTCAGCTGTATATTTACAACAGGAAAAGGGAAGCGAGATTAACGATATAATCGGCCTTTTCACAATTCTATCAAAATAAAACTTAAGAATTTATTACAGCATATAGGCATACATACATATAATTCTGACTTGGGAAACATTCTTTTATAACATATGTTGTGCACCTCTGGCCTAGGCGTGCCGCAACTCCGAGCTTCTTGCGTACATTGTACCTATAATACGAGGGATGAGAGAAAGAGCGGGCAGGTTCACGTGTAGTCCGCCTTACACGTGCGTTGTACTTCCAGCTCGCGGTCGCAATTACTGTTCCGGCAACAGATGCGCTCATTCTCGTTCATGTTGCTTGTTCCCGATATGTGCTTTCTTAAGATATGCGCAAAAGTAATCCGAGAAGATAATTGTGAAAATCCGTTGGTTTTTTTTTCGCTAAATTACATAGAAGGATGAAGCAGCTTTTATCAGATAGAAAATTTTATGACAGTTCATTCTTCAATTATCAGTCAGATTCCGTACGCTAATCAAAGTTTTTGTGAGATAGCTCGTACCTTACAATCACGGTTGTTATATGGAAAAAGTGATTTTGTTGAAATATCTAAAAGTGTAGGTAGATTTATAAGTCTAAAAATAATTTTACTAGATCACTAAAATAATTATGTAGAAAATTTAGTGACGAACAATGTTGTATATACACTGTTAGGTATCAAAAGAGCAATGGTAATTTAATCCCGTGAGTCGAATAACATTTTGTTAATTTCCATGTGTATCCAAACAGAATGTAAATCAATCTATTTCTGTGGTTCGTTTTAAAATAAACACGTCAATATTAACGAATCAATAGCGCCTCTGAAAGTTTTCTAATCAATTGCGTGGGGCTTGAAAAATAACCATGATAGAATACCAATCTTTTTTTTTTCTATCCATTTCTCATTTCGCGAACCGAACCAGCTCTATCTTTTCTCTATTTTCTTTCTCTTTTCCGAGGACGAGGACACTGTTAGATATCAAAGCAGCAAGGATAACTTAACTTTTTTATTATTTTGTTATTTTTGGTTAATATTTTTAACTTCTATGATCAATTCGTTTCCGTGATTAAATTGCTTAGTTTTAAAATAATCAACGTTTATATATAATACGTTTAAAATAATTTATTATATATGCACTCTAAGAAGACTTCCTCTCGAGTGTTACAATTACAAACTTCAATCATACAAATGTTGTTACATTGAATGCTGAATACTGAGTACATTTTCCAATAAGTTGAAAGAATAAAAGAAACATGTATAATATAGATATATAATAAAAATATCATAATTTAATTACGCGAGTATTAATGCAAGTATCTACTAATTAATACAGGGAATATAGAGAAAAGAAAAAAGGAGAAGCCGCTTATTACAAGTTGATACTTAGCAGATAGCTAAAATTTATTTTTGGTGGATCTCAGAGAGGTTTAATTTCGCAAGTCGTTCAGTAGAATGAGTTCATTAGATTTATCTACTCATACAAATGTAATAGTACTTCCTGTTCTTTTTTTCAACGAACGCTTGTAACGATAACGACAACGTGTAAAACGGCAACGGTATATTAATAAATTTCAATGCGGTGTCGCGCGTGTCGGACGTTCAATTTCCTGAAAATTACATTTTTGTTATTATCGTAATTCTCTACTATACCTTCCCTCCCCCTCGGCAGTAAGTATCGATTTTTACTTTTCCCGGGTCAGCGGCTTCGTCAGCACATCACGAATGCGTTCGGCGCATATCGATATTGACGTATAGGAAATTGAAATAAATTATTCCTTGTTACGTGCCGCAGCAAGAACATTATAGATAGCCGCTAATAGGTCAATCGATCATTCATCCGTGTAGACGAATGTATAGTGTTCGAACGATTTACGCGAGATATTGATATTACGTTTGTAATTTCGAGTATATCGCAAGTCGCAAGACAATGTTGGAATATCCCATGGTATCTTTGGTACATCTTGTATATCCTAGATTCAGAGTCGCAAAGTCTTAATACAAGCATGTTGCAGACTAAACCTTTCTTATAAATTCCATAACTAAGCTCATTTTCTTAAAAAAACGCTTCTACTTTTATGATTTAACAATCTTCGGTTCTTTTACATCTGTTGGCCAATACTCTGCGCGAATCAGCGAGACTTTAGCTGGATAACCTCGAGCGAGAGTAACGAGAATAATGTTATATAGAAATGTAACGCAAAGGAACAAAGCTATTCCCTGCATCGCGAAGATCGTCTCGAAAGTCCTTAAGGACTCAGGCCGGATGAGAATGAAGCGCTCGAAGCGCTCCATCGTGAATTCCTCAATGCAAACAAACTACTTAATAGCTATTGTTACAAACGTACCGAGCTCTATCGTAGCGCACAATTTCCTTGTGTCGTCCGAAAGTCTCGGGGAAAGTTGGATAAAACGGTCTGCAAGGAAACCGGGAGTACTTTCATCGTCTTTCGTTGAAATGCATGATTCTAATCGCGAATACAATAGATACCGCATTTGCAAAGGATTTCTTTTAAGGAACTTTTTCTCGTAATTACCATTTTGTCGATGTCTTCAAATTTGTAGGAATTGCACAGCTGAATGCATTACACGAATGAAAAAAACTGCAATAAATTTTTCGATTTAATATAAACATAGTAAATCCAATAAACTTTAGTCGGATTTATTCAGTGTCTTTTATTCGGATTTTTCTTCACTATAATTCCTAACCGAATATGATTATTAAGTTGTCAATTAATGTTCCATTAAAGAGTAAAATGTAACAAATTTAATTTGAAATGAAATGATTCATATGTGTCATAATTTATAATATGAAATTAAAGAATCGTTTATAATTAAAAAAATTATCTGTATGCATCTTCGGTAATAAAAAATTGACTTCAGATTGCACAAAGGATTTGCAAGTGAAGCAGGATAAGTCGCAGTATAGTTAACTTATACGACTCTCAGGCTATCATGTACACGGAAAACTGGCGTTAACAATGGCCGCAAATTCAATTTACTGACAAACTTCGTCTTCGAATTCTCACCTCAACGAAACCGCCCGCACGATGCGTATTACGTCCCGCCGCGAACAAATAGTCTCTGCCACCTTGAAAGGATGGACCAGAGGATCCACACAATATAGTAGCGTGCACTCTCGGTGTTCGGTATATCGCGCATTTAATTACTGGGGTTGCATGACGATACAGCCGTTGGTGAAAAGGTGACGTGCACCAACACTATCAATCGACCTCGTCTTTGTATTCATTACGATCGCGCGTAGTTCGGGAAAACCATTGGAACGAAACGAGTCTACTTCGCTCTTCCTATATTCTCTTCTCTTTGCAAGAGCGCAAATCCGCCTGTATATTCTCTCGATTATTTTCGATATCAATGTTAATTGCGTCTGCAAAATAATTCTCAAACTAATGGAATCTCGCGATAACGAACGATGGCGCTTCTTATTAAAATTAACATTTCATAATTGCGCACGTGCCAACTGTTCCACCTTGTATGCATAAATTCCGAATATAATGGTGATACCATCACTTTTACGATACTTATTTGACCTCGTTGCGTGCACTTTACAAGGCGAAGAAACGAGGCAAACATCCAACATCAGATCGAGCGATTGTTTCTTTCTGGTCCCCACGAAGGACAGACACTGATCGATGCAAATCGCGTGGGACGGAAAAAATAATGATCGCTTTTTCGCATGCACGTGTCGTTAGTTTATCTTTGAGAACAATTCTTTTAATCCTTCGCGACTTCGCGAATATTTAATCTTCTAACCGTGTTCGGATCTTTTTTGACGCGAGCGTTTTTAAAAAGTTCTCGTGGTATTACAGTATTGTCAACAAAAAGATCACGTTTTGAACATGATTAATAAAATATGATATGAACACGGATAAAGGATTAATGACAATTCATGAGATGACCACTGAAGCTCCCGATGCTTCTTTAAAACTATGTTATTCAAATTAATCAATAACAGGGTTGTGCCGTATATTTTTAAAAATTACATTTATATGAAATATTTATTTATTGTTCAGGAATTTTTTTTATGTATAGACAATACAAGCAACGTAAAATATGTAATTATATATTGGATAATACAATACAGAAAGATGTAATTAAATTTTATTATTGTTAATATGTCTGACTTTAATATTGTGATAAATAAAAATATTTAAGCGAGATAAAAGTTTTAGTGCAACGACAAAAAACATAGGCTTCATGGATTGGTTTACATAGATGACACGTAAAATATAGTTTACATCGTATACACAGACATATAGATCATTATATTTTATGCGCACAATTTGCAAATTAGGTTAATTAAATTAATTAAGTTTGACAATTATCTGTTTACCTAGATTTTGATATCCGGAGGGGGAGGAGTATCCGCGGAATATTTTAATTAGGGTTGATGATTTCTATAGATGTCCGTATTCAGTTATTCGATTGTAATATTATTCAGATCAATATCTGAATAATCAGCAACTCTAATTAATACATCTATTCAAATCCTCGACAATATAAAATTTTTATTTTTTATCTGAATCATCAAACTTTAGTGCAGGTTTTTATGTTGTTTTGGACTGTATAAAAATCTGAAAAAAATTCTTACATACATGTGAAAGGTTTAATAAGGAGGTTTTTTTATAAAAGTTGGATTGTATTTTATTTATTTTTTGCAGATTTAAAATTTATTTATCAAAATTCACAATTGAAAAATCAATTATGCCTTTAAAATTCAACATTTTATATTTAATACAAAAAACTTGATGCATGTTACAGAGAGGCAAAGAAATTGCAATTTTTTTCTCATTTGCATCGTACACGTCATCCGTGGCGTATTTTAAACGAGGTACAGCTGAGTTAAACAGAGAATAAGACAATAACGAATCGTCTACCCGTTTTGCCGATGACTCTGGTTCAGGGTCGGTCATTGCACTTTTGTGGTTCGAGTATAACAAAGAGAACGAGTCGGGGCAAGACGGGTCTATTATTCGTTAGGCTCACGACTTTCGGCGTTAGTATTTACGGCCGTCTCGATTTGTACGATAAGTATCTTTATACTATACACGAGGGATGCCGTCAGTATCGTCATAAGCCTAACAGTCTCGCATATTTTTCTTGCAAACACGTTTACCGCGATTGAAGCAATTTCACGATCGAGCGAGGAAAAAGTTATGCCGATTGAAGTTTCGCTTATACTGTACGAAGAATTGGGCCCCTAACTTTTAAGACAAACTTTTATATCTTCCTCACTATTTTTGTTTTTTTTTTTTAAATAAAAAAAACAAGAGTTCCGTACTACTCATGGAACTTAATTTTCTATTATTAGGACAGAATCCTTTCGAGATATTCTAAAAAGCTGTACAATAAAGGTAAGGGTAGGACAGAGTTATTTCAATTTTAACTTTAAAGTAATATCAAAATTTATGACGAAAAACAATATTCTTTGCAGTGATATACTTACAACTCTATGTTATACAATCATGATTGCTTCTTGAGAGCATAATCTTTAAATCTTCAATATGTCTTGTCCAGAAATATAAACATTATTGCGAGAAATGACCCTGTTCTATTCTATCACTGTTTAAATTGAGATGTGTCACTTTATATGATCAGGTTTGCGTGAAAAGGAAAATTAAGATTTAAATATGCACAATATTTCTTGTAAAATACTCCAACCTCGACCAATGTGTTGTGTTTTGTACTTCTATTACGAGAGTAGTAAGCAGGAAACTGTTTGTGTCACTGAACAAGCCACAAAGCACACCATGCGCGGTCCGTAAACCGAATCCAGAGAAAAGCGCAGCGAGATAGGGCAGGTAGTCGACTTCGACATCCGGTTTGCTGTAGAACGAAGTCAATGCACCTGGCTCACAGCATCGGACCGATCCTCGAGAGCTGTGTCTCCTTCTTACGCAAGCTACGTTATCCCTTAGCTCCTCTTTTCATCTTTCTTTCTCCTTTCTTTTCTTTTCTTTTTACTGAGAATCTACCGAGAAAAACGCTCTTCGATGGAGGATAAACGGCTGACAGACAAGCCGCTTGAAAGTTACATTATGCGCATGCTGCACGATGTAGCACGAACATAATTTTGTTTTTAATATGTCGAATCGAATACTCGCTTGAAATTGCTACTATTATTCTTATTATTTCAAGTAGAGACGCATTATATTATATCCGATAAAATCTATGGAAATAATTTCTTGGAAAGTTTCTTGAATCACGTCGCAAATAAGCATCAACATATAGAATGGACTAAACATTGCAGTAGTCAAATTGATGATTTAATTGATTTAGGAGACAAAATCACTAATGTGGGACTCTTACTAGCAAGAGAGACAAAATAGATCTCCTACTCAGAAAAAAACATAGTGACAACTGTTTTATATATATAAATATGTTTTGTCTTGGCGCTGATAAAATTTACTTTTACTATGCGTTAAAAAATATAGGTATAAAGTTTAGAAAGTTGTTCGTACTTATAGTCTTGAGAATAATATAAAGTTATAATCATTTGAATGGATTTATTATAATTGCTTTTTTATCTTACACCTCCGATGTTCTTACTTTTAGGCAAGTAAAATTTATTTGTGTAAGTTCAATAAAAATAGACAGAATATTTATAGTTTTGTAAAGTAAAAATTATTCAACCATTTTTATTCGTGTAACCATCATGTTTTTCTCTAATAATGATTGTATGTAACTAGTATCTATTTCCAATTTTACAATAAGCGTGCGTTTGCGATGCCCATTGTCAGTCCATTTTATATATCGATGATCGCAAGCAATTCGACGCGGCGTTCTTTGCGTGCATTCATACTAACGTGAGAGTAAACATTCTCTTTTATCTTCATACCAGAAAAACTCGGTCAAGCGAAGCTCATAATAATGACATATGATGAGGTTTTATTAAGCATGCGCGTCTTGAACGTCGCGAAAGAACGTTGCTAGGTTTGTTACTAAATCGTTGATCACTATTATGAGGAAAGCCAGAGCGAGAAAAAGGGATAGAATCGTAAAAGAATATTACAAGTCGAAGGAGACGGCAGAATGATGCACCGGAGAAGACGGCTGTGTCTCTTTGTGAGGTTCATGGCCGTCTTCTTTCAGGGACCGCAGGATCGATGCTGCGAGGAGGATTCACCAATGAGCGGAGAAGGAGGACACGGCCCTTCCGTTCCCTCGTTCGTCCTGGTCTTTTTTTATTTGGGTCAGGGGAAGGTGAGTCACAATAAACAAGAACGGGATGTAAGACGGATAATGATGACAGAAAGAACGATGACCATACCAGAAAGTCCTAATTGTGTGACTCGTCTACTTTTCGTCTACATCGTACGCCACGTTGTGCGTCCTCGTCGAGTCCATTGTACTGACATTTAACCGAGAGACACATTGGAAGATCAACGTGACTTTCTTGAATGCCGGTTTAAAAATCTGCTGGCGAATCAGCACAAGTGACAAACAACAAACTGCGAGCTTGACAAATCTGCTTGTTTATACTTACGAATCTCATACAAATACGAACTATGAATCTCGAACCATAACATTGTAGCTTGACATTAACATTACATTTCTTAATTCTTGAACGAATGTAATCGTTTCACACAGTTTTTTAAGTGCTGAACACGAATTTATTTTCTACTTTGACTATCATAATTTTGATAAAAATGA
>Ga0157364_1001865_pt1 | contig 18733 bp, 11 predicted proteins | sample AttsexASBM2_FD_111476 | JGI IMG/M metagenome (GOLD analysis project Ga0157364, IMG submission 111476) | Fungus gardens microbial communities from leaf cutter ant in Ribeirão Preto, State of São Paulo, Brazil - Atta sexdens ASBM2 | ecosystem: Host-associated > Fungi > Mycelium > Unclassified ...
CCAACATGCTATTACTATATGGTATGACTTTATCTTGTTCCAGAACCTTCTATGCCCTTCTCTGTATCATGTGAGCATGTGACTTCTGTGACAGTGTCACACTTTTGTCTTCTTTGTCTTGTATTCTTTCAATAAGAAATAATAAGAGAAAATAAAAGAAAAATGAAAGAAAATGAAATAGAAACCAAGTCCATTGTCTTTAATTCTGACAGTTGCAATTCTTGACATAGTTGTTGATAATGCTAATTTCCAAGGGGGATGTGACTCTGTTAGAAGTAATGATGAGACTCCAATGATCTACATAAGTAAAGTCAATGGAGAGGTTAGATTTAGTGCTTCTCAGAGCATGGTTGAAGTTCGTTATATGTTTGTTAGAGTTCACTATGAACTTGTTGGCATTGTCTGTGCTCATAGGAATGATAATTCATTTCCAAGAAGAGTCTTTAGTTGTCATATTGATCCTAGGTCAGGATTTGTCTTTATTGTTAAAGATAGTCTTGTTGATTTCTTCAATTTTTTTGTTTGATAATTCAGGGAAATTTTCCTTGATTTTAAGAATGTTGCTAATATTCTTGGATAATATTTGAGCATATAATGGTTTGCCAGATTCAGTCAACTTTTTACTCTTGTTGGGAGCATTTTTGCTATAGAACTTAGACTTTGCTAGGATTTTCTTCAAAGGCCTGGGGTGAAGTTGGGGTGGAGGGAGTTTAGAAAAATTAGCTGGTTTAATGGGAGGGGGAGAATTTGTCTTTTTCTTCTTATTAGGAGAAGGGATTTTGGTAGTGAATTCATCTTTGATGAGCTCTCTAAATGTCTTATTGTTGGTGTCTGTCTTAAGATGGTCCCAACCTCTCTTGAAGATAGCTGTTATGAAGTCAAATGCCAGCTAACTGAATCCTTTGAGGAAAGGGATATCTTTCTCCCTGTTATTCTTCAGCTCTCTATTGCTGATGAAATTGGAAATTCGAGCGAGAGAAATCTTAATGTTGTTAACATCAATCTCCTGTAATGGCATTTGACCAAACAACAAAATAGGGTTGATGTAGCTATTCCATGACTTGAGATTGTCTGGTTAACACATTTCATAAGGGAGAGATGAAGTGCCACTATTAATAACAGGCACTGAAGAAGGTGTGGTATGGTTGTAGTCAATATAAGGCAGGGAAACATTGTTTGACCGGAAGTTTTGACCCTGGTTGTTAGTAACCCCTTCCAATGGTGTAGCATACAAAAGTCTGAAAACTTTGTCTTCAGTCTAGTTAGCCCAGTTGGAGTCTGCACTCTGAGCTTCTATGCAAGTTGAATACTCAAGGAAAGAGGCTTTGGAAAGCATGGATAACTCTCTCTTGACAAGTTCGTGCTGAATACAGTGGCTCTGCCTCTAGGGGCATCCATTTGGATATTCTTAGAGATGGCTTTGGACTCAAGGGGGTTAGACATAGCTGAAGTAGAAGAAAAAATGTTTGAATTCACAATTTCTCTGTTAGGTGCTACTATACAAGATGGTGGTACAAGAGAGGAAAGTATGTCATTAGAGTTAAAGATAGTAGACTCTATTTAGTTTATTTTCTATTTATTTTTCCTATTTTTGAACTTAGAGTTAGTGGTTAGTGTGATATCACAAACTATCACATAACATGACACTATGTTATATCTCTGTCACATATTACTATTATAGTTACATAGTCATATATCACACAGAAGAACATAAAAGGTTCTAGAATGATGATGTTATACAGTATGTCTATTATATATTAATCTTATAGATGACATATACTCTTTAGGATAGGCTATGTCTAGTTAACCCAATACAAGATTTTTCTTTTACTCTTACACTTGAGCTTGAGTTGTAATAATTCTCTTCTTGGCTGATGTATATTCATTACTGTAATACTGGCTTAGACACTTCAAGAAGTTGGTTTCTATTATTATATCTAAGCTAGATAAACTTGCTTATGATATTTCCAAGACCTTTAAACTCATTGTTATTTTTAACATACTTAGTAAGCTCATTGAAAAGATAATTGCTGGGTAATTTCAATTTGATACTGTTAAGTATAGTATTCTTTATTCCAACCAGCTTAAAGATATAGTCCAATAGTTTACTAAGGATGCTAGTATATTTCCAACATACTTGGTTTAAACTAGTTGGGCCAAGAGACTTAAAACTAGTGTAGTAATATTTGACATTGCACAATTCTATCTTTTCTTAAATTACAGTATGCTTACTTTAATTCTTAGGCAGTTTAGCTTTATAGACTACAAAGTCAACTTTTTTCTCTCACTATCTTATAGGTAAATCAACCTAGTACTCCTAGAACTCCTTTTTCTCTAGAGCCTATAATGTAGATGTAGGGGTGGAACAAGGTTCTGCATTGTATCCTATTCTTTCAGTACTCTATATTACATCTCTTATTCATATTTTTGAAATCAGAGCTCAAGCTCTTAATTTAAGTACTTCTATTCTCTGCTTTGTAGATAATGGTCTTCTGATCTTTTAGAAAAAAATGTGTAATACAATACTCCTAGAGCTTTATAGCAGCTATAAAGTATTTACAAACTTGATGGTTTCATTTGGCTTAGTCATGGAGTATAGCAAATTAGAGATTTTTCATTTTTCTAGAATATATAATGACTCTAATGCAGAGCTAGATCTCTCAACAATCAGTACTCTTACTCTTAAGCACAAGATATAGATATATTGGAAATACCTGAAGTTTTTTATTTTGATCAATTTCTGTTCTTCAAGAAACATACTTGTTACTACTTCACCAAAATACTATTTACAGTCAAAGTAATGGACATACTTGGAAATTTTACTAGAGGTCTTCTTCTACTCTAGAAATAGCATTTTTATTGCTTATGTATTATTTCAATTGCTGCTTATAGTTTTGATTATGATCTTGGCTCAGATTGCAACTTAGGCAAAGACTTGAGTAAAAGTAGGAAAAGAGTCAATTGGTAAAGCATAAGAATACAAGATAGTATCTACAGCTATATATACCTATTGACCATAAGTTATACATAAGGTGTCCTTAAGGAAGAAATGAGGAAAACATGAGAAAGTCTCTACTACTACATGAGGTGCTGACTAATCATACATGAGAATACAACAGGATGAAGTAGATAAATGAGACAGAAATGAAACAACCCCAACACATATTGTCTATAAAGCAACCACCTATAAGATATGAGGTATCAATCATAATAATTTTTAACTCTGGTTCTTTGCTAGAGCTTTTACCAAGGTATAAATATCACTTTTAGCAGTTATACAATGCAAGTGGTAGTGCAACTGGGCAAAGTTCATAGAGTGTGTATATTTTACAATCTTTAGAAAATTTTAAGATATATTGTTTTATAGTTACCAAGTATATGGCTTACTACTAAAGAATCCTAAGAAAACAGAATAAAGTTTTCTAGAGATAACTACAAAATAGTGGTACCAAATAGTCAAGAACTCTGATAGAAAGATCTAGAATGTTGTAGATTTGTACAAGTTGATTGGACAGTAGAAGGAGGGAGAGTTATAATTATCATAAGAATAATACTTAGTAAAAGTCTAATAAAGTTGACTTAGTAAACCCCTTAAAGTTAGCATTCAGCTTGAGGCTTGAGACTTAGGAAAAGAGAAGTCTATAAGGTTGGTAATAGGCTTTAATGATATTTGTGTTTCAGTTTCTAGCAAGGGAACCTATTTCTCTTATATCCATTTTCTTGTCACAGAATAAACTACTCACTTATTTGTAATGTCTAAACCTGAAGTATACTTCTAGAAATTTAGAAGTAATTTAGAAGTTCAATAATGATGACAATGATAATGATAAAAAATGAATGATAAATAATGATTGATGTTGCTAAGTATGAAGTCTAATTCTCAGACACAAAGATATATAGTAATAGTCTATGTATAAGCTGTTTTTATCACATAACCAAAACTTTTACTTGATTGGAGCTATTATTTGTTATAGCAGATATGAGGCTAATTTTAGAAGGTAACTAATTATATTACTACATTGATATGCTTGTATCTCTATAAATACTAATTACTATGTAATATATTGTTACAACTTAAAACTTAATGTTAAGTCAAAGAAAAAACCTTGTATAAAGTTTACATAAAGAAACTTGATAGAGTTCCAAGTATAAAGTATCTATCTTATATATGTTAGGCTAGTTGTCAGAGTTGTAAGCAATTGGACTTGTGTTTATTTTTATTTTTATTTTATTTTATTTTGAGTTTTTTTTTATTTTTTTATTTTAAACTTAGATAAGAAAGTGTGATACAATATTATATATGATGGTCACCTAAGTCACAAAGTTGTCACACAGGTTACAGTCACACATCACATTATTATGTAATACATAGAAGAATATAAAAGATTCTGAAATAAGGGATATTATATAGTATGACAACAATATGTTGTCCTTATAGAAAGTACATGGACTTTAGGGTGGGTTAGATGTGGTTAAGAGTAAACCTTTATTGTCTGAGTGAATAAAGTCAACAGATACTTCCAATTTGACTCCTTTTAAAAGTTTGTTGATATTTACAACATTTGAATTAGTCTTTACCATAACCCTTTCAACATTGTTGGAACCTATAGGATGATAATTTTTTTCTTGATAATCCCTTAGTAGTCATATTGAATTTAGGTTTTTTTCTGTTCTATCTTGTTAATGACTTTGTGGATTTTGGAAACTTTGTCAGTAGATAGCTTCAAAAAGGATTCTTTGATTTTGATGATGTCATTGATATTGTTATTGTTTGATAAAGCTTGCACATATGTAGGTTTGATAGGTATAGATAATGTTCAATTCTTTTTAAAGAATTTCAACTTGGCCAAAACACTTTTACTTGACCTAGGAGGAATCAGAGAAGGAGTTTTTAATACTTTAGCTTGTTTATCTTGTTTGGATAAACCTTGATTATTATTCAATGTATTTTTTGGGGTCTTGGTCTTGAATTAAGAAGAGATATATTGTCTGAAAGAATCACCATCCTTTTTAGCATTTAATTTATCTTATTCAGATTCATAGATAGACAACATATAGCAAAACTTAATTCTGCAATTTGTGGAATGTCACTCACAGTCTTGTCTTCAAGTTTTCTTTGTCTAATAAAAGTAGCCATCTTATAAAGTGAGCAAGCAGTGTTTTTAGCATTACCTTCTAGATAGTTATTTACATTAAAAATTGAAATAGGGCAAAAGTTGCTATTCTACAGTTGTGGATATACAGATTAGTTTATGGAGTAAGGAATAGTAAATGGTTCTAACTCTTGTGGATATATTGTTAACATTCACACCATAAGGTTTTAGCACAGATTCTAATACTTTCACCTCATTAGTATTGTTACTTTCCTCTATCTTTGGGAATACATAAGACAATGTTGGTGTGTCAAATTCTTCAATTTGTTTAGCCCAAGAAGGGTTGTTTGCCAAAGCTTAAACATATTCAGCATAAGCAGTAAATAAGACATTCAAATATGCTAAGAAAACCCTAGAACTATCAGAGTTAGAATTAGTAGACCAATCTCTGGGAGTATCAATCTCCATGTCTATTTCTATGTTGTTAAGAGGCTTTTGGGAGTTATGCAGTGTACTTAAATAAAAAGAAAAAGATGTATTTGCTAAGATTCTTCTAGGCATTACTATATATATATATATATATATATATATTTTTAGGTCAACAATTTATTACACGGGGCATGATGGCAGTCCGTGCCTACAGGAGGAATTATGTATGGAGTATCAATACCCTAACCTTTTTTATGCAGTTACCCAACACAAAGGACTACTAAGAAATTAAACCCATAACCTCAAGTAGGTTTGAGGTAGGCATAATACATATGGATAGGGGTCTCTTCCACTATGCCATCTCTCCCCCGGGCATTAGTATATGAGATTGTCAGAATTGAAAATGAGAAACTCTAATTATTCTCAATTTCTTTCTCATTTCTATTTTATTTTCCTCTTATTTTTATTTTGGGACTTAGGACTAGGGGTTAGTATAATATCACATGTTACAAAATCACATGAAATGATGAAAGATATAGAAGGACCTAGAACAAATAATATCATATAACATAGCATGTTAAACTTATGGGAAATACATGTACTTTAGAGTAGGATAGTATATGCACAGACCATGATCTGTAGTATATAAGGTAGATCAGTTTGTACTAGAAACTCTATTAAGTTCTCTTAAATTAACCTTAATATAAGGTTCCTCTTATTGATCTATTCTAAGGTCTTTGAATTGTAACATTAGAACTTAATAGCTCTTTCTAAAAACCTCTTACTCTCTTATCATCCTCAACCAAGAGACAACTTGTTTCTTAGTCAAGAAAAAAAGCTGGACCCTAGGCTCAAGGAATATACTAGTTAGATAGGGGAAGTTTGACTATTTGTTTGTACCAAAGCCCACTGGTGTATTTAAGACATATTATTTTATGTGGACATATTAACTAGTCTCTTTCAAATAGAAGCCTTGTGCTGTGGTGTCCAATTGTGACCTGTACATGTAAAGAAATAACAAAGTGTCATTTGGATCTTGTCTAGTATAAAATGACTTTCTTGAGTTAAAATAGTTTACATTTTTTTCAAAATAGTAGTCAGTTACTAAGTAATCAGTAGGTGGTGTCAGGTGGGACAAGAAGAGAGTCTACTAGTACCTACAGAGATTGAGTCCAGTAGCAAGTATGAGTCTAAGAGCAAGACCAGCACCGGTTCTGCTCTACCTCTTTACACTTCTTCAGTACTATTATTATCACTCTCACCATTATCACTACTTCCACAATACAATATAAGTCAATGCAGTTCAATTGATTATGAACAAATTATTCAGTAGCAGCAAAAGCAGTTGGTAGCAATGTACAAATTCAAGCTTGGTTAGTAGTAATGGGAGGAGCAGTAGCAAGAGGACCTAATATAGGGTCCAATATAAAGGTTGCCGAGTCACTGGTATTCAGTAGAGAAGTAGAAAAGGTTGGGGGATTTATTACAGTATGTAGATTATATTTAAGAATGAAAATGAGAGGAGCAGTAGTGGAGGAACAAATACAATAGATACTATCATATGTACAGGGATAAATGGTGGATGTATGGAAGGAGAACTTGTTGGAATATTTGAAAACAGGAGAAGTAGAATTTGAGTCAGCAGGAGAATTTTTGTTGGGATTAAAAAAAGAATTTGAAGGAGGAGATGAAGAAGTAGTCAAGATAGCTGAACTTAAGAGGGTAAAACAAGAGAGAAGAATAATGGAAGAATTTGTACAGAAATTTAGAAGAGCAGTAAGAGAAAGCAGGTATGAGAGAAGAGTATTGGTAGAGAAATTTAAAAGAGGAATGAGTGGAGCAATTAGGAGGAAGCTGATGGAGGCAGAAAGATCTCCAACCAGTATTAAACAATGGTACAAACATGCCACTAATCTAGATAGACATTGGAGGGAAAGTTAGAGGGAAGAAGAAAGTTAGGACATCAAGAGCAAAGGCAACAAGTAGAGACAGGAAGTGTGTAGGGAGGATTTAGACCATAAATGTCTCTACTTCAAGTATGGCCAAGAAGGCAGGTGATACAGCAAGTACCAGTAGGGCCTACTCTAATAGAAGGGGTAAAGAGAATAATGCAGTGATGGTTAGAAACCCTCTATAAGAATAAGGAAGAGAAGAAGAAGAAATAAGGAGAAATTCTTATGCAATGGATGTAGACAGGAAGAGAAACTGTTATAGCTATAGATGATTTGGCCATCTTGTATGAAATTATAGAAGACAAGGAATTATAGACTAAGGAAGAAGGATAGAATACAAGGACAACTAGAACACAATGAACGATTTAAATGGGGAAGGAGATCTAATAGTCCTTGATTAGGTCTTAGTAGCTACAACAAATTTACAATACTGGGTAGAGTAAGAAAAGTAACAGTTAAGATCGGATTAGAAAAAATTGATATACAGGAAGGTGTAACAGTAGTAGTATTGCTAGATAGTAGTATAACAAGATTGGTAATGAGTTCAGAGTTTGCAAGAAAGCATAAATTTAAGTTGAAGAAATAGAAAGACCTATATATGAGAAATGTAGATAACTTCTTCAACAAGAATAAACCTATTGAGCATATGGTAGAAGTAAATATTTACTATTAGGGACATAGGGAAAGAATAGAGATTGATGTGATTAAAAGGCAGAAGTGGAGCATAATTTTAGAAATGCTATAGCTTGCTCATTACAATCCTGAGATTGACTGGAGAATGGGTGAAGTAAAGATGACAAGGTGTCCAAAATGATGTGGAATACAGTGGAGACCAAAACAAGGAAAATTAGAATGAGAAAAACAAAAGGGGAAAGAGAAAAGTAGGAAGGAAGAAAAGAGACAAAAAGGGAAAGAAAGAAAAAATGTTGGTAGAAAAGTGGGAGATTTGGGATGAGGAAGAAGAAGTAGCAAAATTAGAGGCAGAGGCAAAAGGGCTGGTACCAGGAAGGTTCCACAAGTGGATTTATATCTTTGGCAAGAAGACTAGTGAAAGAATGTCCACTAGAAAATTATGGGATAATGCTATTGAAACAAAGAAAGAGTTTGTACCAAGAAAGGGGAAAGTGTACCCATTGTCACAGAAAGAAAGGGAGGAGGTATGCAAATTTATATTAGAACAACTAAGGAAGGGTTATATTAGACCCTCAAAGTTACCTCAAATGGCACTTGTATTTTTTGTAAGGAAGAAAGATAGTAGGAAGTATATGGTACAGGACTATAGATATCTTAACAAATGAACAATTAAAAATAATTACTCTCTGCCTCTTATTTCAGACATTTTGGAAAATATTAGTACTAAGAAAGTATTTACAAAGTTGGACTTATGATGGGGTTATAATAATGTATGAATAAAGGGGGGAGACAAGTGGAAGGCAGTGTTTACAACTCCAGAAGGATTTTTTGAACTAACAGTGATGTTCTTTGGGTTGATAAACTCACTAGAAATGTTTTAGACTATAATAAATAAAATCCTTTAGGATCTCATCAACACTAGAAAAGTAGCAAGCTTTATTAATGATGAGATAGTGGGAACAGAAACAGAGGAAGGATATAATGAGATAGTGGAAGAAGTTGTGAAGAGGTTAGTAGAGAATAATATTTATGTAAAACTAGAAAAATACAAGTGGGAGGTACAGAAAGTAGAATTCTTAGGAGTAGTAATAGGACTAGAAGGAATCAAGATGGAAAAAGAGAAGGTGAAAGATGTATTGGACTGGCCAACTCCACAAGGATTCAAAGACATGTAAAAATGCTTGGGATTGGAAAATTACTATTGTTAGCTTATTAAAGATTTTGCAGTAATAGCCAGACTTTTACATGATATTGTCACAAACTTCATTCAGCTTGTATCTCTACAACCAGTGGACCTATTTTCACAAACTAAGTTGTTCTGGAAAGCCCCAAATGAAGGCTATCTGCATATATGTGGGATATACAAGAAAAGAAACAAACAACTGAGATATTAGGCCATCAGTAACTGTAAAAGCTTTGTTTGCTGATATCTCATGAACAGCTGGACAGATTCACACAATTAAACTTGCATTGGAAAGTGCTCATCAAAATATTATTAATAATATATAATATATCTTATAGCAATAAGTATTGATAGAGATACAAGCATATCAATGTAGTAACATACTTAGTTACCTTCTAAAATTAGCCTGACATCTGCTATAACAGATAACAGCTCCCATCAGATACAAGTTTTGATCATGTGATGGAAACAGCTTATGTACAGGCCATCACTCTTTTATATATATACTTCTGTGTTTGAGGATTAGACCTCAGACTTAACAACATCAATTATTCTTGTTGATACTACTTATTACTTATTATCATTATCTCCTTATACTGAACCTCTGAAACACTATCAAGTTCAAGTATCATAACCAGTGAGTAGCTCATTTTGTGATAGATAAAAGAGAGTAACAAATAAAAGACAGTATTCACAATTCTAAAAGAATTATTTGAACTAACAGTGATGTTCTTGTCTAACCAATTCACCTGCAATATTCCAGATGATTATAAATGAAATCTTATGAGATTTAATCAACACTGGAGAAGAACCTAAGCATATATTGTGGAATATACTAGTCAAATATAACCCATCTTTAGGAGAACCTAAGAGAATAAGATAAATTTTCCCAAAGATAGCTAATGTTCATATTCTACTATCTATTGCAATGTAGCAGGACAATGCTGAGCTAATATAAGAATAATAGCATGTAGATGGTCAGGAATCTGGGTTAAAGTATCTAGAACATTATCTAAAAAGGTAGAGTATATTTGGTAGTGATGCAGAAACAGTGTGCAACAATCTAAGAGGTCTTCCAAAGAGCAGGATATAAGCAATCTATTGCCTTTAGAATAGTAATATATAGTGAAGTGAAACATGTCTAAAGTTATGCCTAGAGAATCAAAAAAGTTCAAGACAAACTCTGAACTACAGTTAGAAGAGGATCCATAACAAGTCTGGAAAGTAGTCTTCTATTTGTCATCTTTGGATATGTAGACCAGGTGTATTAATACACATGGTGAAGATCTATCTTGGTATATATCTGGTCTTTGTAAGGTGAATTGAGTAGGTCTGAAATAAACAGAAGTGGGTAGTAATTATTTTATATGATATAGTTAAGTTTGTGGAAATTGACACAGAAGTATAATAGCTCATTCTTTTTCTTGACAAAAAGAACTAAAGCACCATGATGGGAGAATGTTGGTAAAATGAATCACATATTTAGATTTTTCTTAGTAAATTCCTTTAGAGTTTTTTGTTCAAATACTAAAAGAGAGTAAATGGTGCCAATTTATGGTTGTGCACCTTCTTTTAGATTAGCTTTGAGATCATAAGAACAATGAGGAGTGAAAAATATAACTTTGTATTTACTGAAGACATCAGAAAACTTATGATACTCAGAAAAGACTATGGAAAGATCAGGAGAAGACTCTGTTTTATATATAAAGCTTGTCTAAACACTAGCTAAGCAAAGACAGATTTGAAATTTGTTGAAGCCTAAAAGTTTTGGTATATTGGAAAAAGGCTGATGTACCAATGATAGTGATATTAGGTCACTTGAAGGTAAATGTAGGAGTCTTAGATATCAGTGTGGAAGCTGTAATGTTTGGTAAATGTAGAGAGATGTCAGGATTGATGATATTGCTAATGGATTATTGGCTACAATATATAGCAGACCTTGATTTTCCTGCAAAGATCAATAGAAAGTTATTGACTCTTATACCCAGTTGCTCAATAGAGTGAACCAGTTATATTCAAAGACCAAAGAGCAGAAAGAACTAGGCAAAGTGACATAGAAGTTTATAAGTATAGCAAAAATTCCAGAAATGGTACTATTTAATAAACCATCAAACAAGTGGAGTCAAGTGGAGTTCAGCTGGTAGTATTGAAGAAGTCTTCAGGTTATGAGTATATATGAACTTTGAGTTTACAAAATAATGAGTAGACCTGAAGTTGACTAGAGTATGAAACAGAATTTCATTAAGATAGCTCTAACTAAGGATTAAGAATAAAGAAAAAGACAAAAAAAGAGAATGAAGGTCAGAAAGAGTAGATATATTGAGTTTAATAAAACTCATTGCTACATAAGCAAGCTCAATATGGTCTTTAATCTGTACAGAGTCCTAGGTATCACTCTTTAATTTTTTAAAAGCTTTTTAGAAGTTGTAGCAGTAGGAATAATAGTAGCTACTTGAGTACTACAGTCCTTAGGAGTGACTGAGGCTTGTTTTTTAGGATAGAAGTCTAGCTTATAATCTCCAGTTCTACAATAGAAACAAAGATTATTATCAACTCTTTTCTTGCACTAGAAGTAGGAAATAATAAATTTAATGATTTGGAGAGCAATGACTTAGTTTATAAGACTAGTTCTGTGAGGCCACAGGATTAGCAGTAGAGAAAGCTTTATTGAATGAGACTAAAGGGCTTTCTTTTCTGCTATCTATATATAATTATGCTTATATTTCTAGTAGCAGTAATCAATGATTATTGCAAGAGTGTACATATCTTGGAATAAGATCAGCTTGTTTTGTTCCCAAATAGAAATAGAGTCTTAAATCTGATTAGAGAGATCCTAGTAGTATTAGTAATACAAAACTATTGTAGCAACTACTAACCAAGATAGTTAATAGTATACTAAGTAGTTTTATACTACTGGTACATAGTCTATGCTATTAATAAATAACCCTACCCTAAAGTACATATATTTTCCATGAGTCTACCATACTGTTACCACAGGATAAACATGCTGTAACTATGCCTTTTGACTTGTCTTTCTAGATTTTTCTACTATTTTCTAAATTTATGATATCATATTATGTGATATGTCATGTGGCAGTGGTCACATGCCTCTTCATTGACTAAAAGTTTAAAAAAAGTAAAATAAAATCAAAAAAATAAATAAAAATAAGATAAAATCAAAATAAAATATAAAGGTTTAAGTATACTATAACATCACTGAAGACCTGGTGAGAGTACTTGAGTGAGTATTCAAAAGGTTGAGGGTTCAATTCCCTCCAAGTGCAAATACCTTAACTTTGTGACCATATGGTAGTAATATCATATGGCAACCACTGGGGTTCTTGGTTCCTATAATTGATGTATACCATAGGACTAGTGAGTATTACTGCTGCCAGAATGCAAGGTCTAGTAATAGACTCCCTAGGGGGCAGGATCTGTAGATCTTGCAAGGCCAAGTAGTTAGACTAGTTCTCATTGTGAGCACTATGTCTAGTGATACCTATAACTAGGACCAAAAGGATAGGTCAATATAAGATGGGGAACTGGGGTAATAACAATCCAATTCTGGGGAGCTGATTGGTTAAAGGCTCAGCCTACCATTTAACATAAACCCACCTAGTTAGATCAGATTCTAGGGGGCTAATTGGTTAAGAGCTCAGCCCACTGTTTGGTATAAACCTGGCTGGTAAAGCTAGAATAGGAACAGGACACCCTGCACCTCTAGGTTGTATGACTTGGAGGTAGTTAGTCACACTGTAAAAACAACTCCTAGTCCAGACCTGTTCTAGGGCACTCACTAGGTTAGCAGATGGCAAGGCAGTGACTCTGGACAGGTTGGGGATCCATACCTTATAGGTATAAGCAAACCACCTACCAGGGGATGGGAAGATACAGCAGAGAGTAGTGCCTCTGCCATGACTGGGCCATAGCAGAATGAGGTAGTCCCCCTCCTCTGGCTCAAGAGATCTATATCCACTGTTAGTCTACTGGTATAATAATGACCAGTTCAGGCTCAAGTTGAAGCCAGAGTTTTGGAATCACTAGGATGCAGGAAAACACATCTGGAGTACTGTATGAGTGCAACTCCATGCTGATCTACTTGGCAAGCTTAGGCCATTAAGTCAGATCTAGTCCTAGATGCACCCATAATGGGGAGGTTGGTGGTTAAAGGCTTAGCCTACCATCAGCCGTTGAACAGACTAGACTGCAGACCAAATAGGGAGGTCTTCTAGCAAGGAGGCTACTGGACATGACAGTACAAAGGGATTAGTAGGTGGGGGATAGCTTCCTACTGAACACTTCCTGTGGTTTCAATAGGGTTCTCCACAAGGGAGGCTTTAAACTTCATATTTTATCTGTGTTATACCTTTCGCCTTTTATCTATATTTTAGAAAACTGCCTCAAAAATCTAAAAATTCCTATCTCCATCATTTCTTTTGTTGACGATGGTCTTTTTATTTTCCAAAGCAATTCTTTTGACATTTCAAATAGTCACCTCTTTTGTAGTTACAATGTTTTAACTAACCTTCTCAAAAAGTTTAGTCTTGTAGTCAAACACTCCAAAACTGAAATTTTCCATTTTAACAGATTGCATAAAGCATTCAATCCTCCTTCTCTCAATCTTACTCTATTAGGGAGAAGCATCCTCTGGCCTAACAATATATGGAAATACCTCAGATTCATTTTTGATAGAAAGCTAACGTTCCATCAACATGTGGACTTTTATGCTAATAAATCAATATCTACTGTCAAGTGTATGAAAATCATTGGCAATTCAATTCGAGATGTCAACTCTTTCCAGAAACGACTTCTTTATAGGTCTTGCATTTTACTAATCACCCTATATGGTTTTCAGTTGTGGTACTACAAATGTGCTCCAATGGCATATCATCTGAAGATCTTAGGAAAAATGCAAAAAAGAGCTGCAATTTGGATACTGGGGGCTTTCAAAACCTTCTTCTCATACGGTATTGAAGCTTTAGCAGGTTTAATACCTATCAATCTTCACCTCCAAAAACTTGGTGGTAGTTCTTAACTCTGAGCATAAAAATTACCTTCTAGCCATCTTATTTGCTCTCTCATTGATTCCCAACTCAAGCCACAATCAAATCTCAATGCTGTCACTCTCAACTCTCTCTCTAATCAACAATGTTCCCTTGTCAAAGGTCACCTGGTAGATATGGCTAACTGATCTAACGAATGTTTTCCATCTTTTACTTCTCTTGATTTAGAATTTTCTCCTGGTCGTAGAGTTATTAACAATTTTTCAGAGTATATTTCTTTTAATATTTGTAGAAAAGGAAATAACAATAAATCATGTAAGTAAGAACTTGACAAAATGGTTCTGAAAAATACATCATCCCCTTCTGTCACTATCATTGTCTCTGATGCAAGCATCAAGAATAATTTCACGACATCTATCACCCATATACATGTGTTTGATAAACCATTAATAAAGATGATTTACCACACTGTTCACATCACAAGTACTGAAGCGGAATTATTTGCCATCAGATGTGGTATAAACCAGTCTTTAAGTGTCAACAATTTATCCAAGATTGTTTATCACTGACTCCATCCACGTGGTCAAAAGAATTTTTGACCCATCTGTTCATCCCTACTAACCTCAATTGGCTGCTATCCTATCAGATCTTTGTAAATTCTTCAATTGCTGTGAAACCAATGCCATTGAATTTTGGGAATGCCCAAGCCATCTCAAATGGTGCCTTCATAATGAAGTTGACAAAGATACCAAAACATTCAATCTTACACTACTCTACCCATGTAAAAATTCATGGGAATTCAGCAAAATGAGTGAAAATGATGACATACTAGATGTTTGGAAAATGACATTCCAAGCTTCTGATCTCAAAGGAAATCAATTTTTGGACCTGCTGGACAACAATAACAATATTATTGAACCATCTTACACTAAAGGAGGATTGTAGCATAAAATTATTGGCCATTTGAACTCTTTATGTGCGTGGGCCACAGGAGCTATCACAAATCATGTTCCTACTGGCAAATATAGACTTAGATTCTTCCTGAGGGAGTAATTCAACTGTCCTTGTGGACAATATTCTATCAAGTCAAGACACCATATCCTTCATGAATGTGGTAGATTTAATAGATATTGGAATCCGAGGAGAGATACTCTGAGCTATTTCGTCATGTTCTTGGAATTTAATCCAAGTGCATTTTCCTTTTCTTGGAGACTTTGAGTTTTTCTTATATTTAGTTCACACAATCTCTGACATTTTTACTTTTACTTTTACTTTTACTTTTCTTTTTCTCCTTCTTTTCTTTCCCTTTCTTTCTCTTTCTAACTTCATGTAGTTTTGTTCTTTTGTATGTAGTTACAAAAGTAGCTACCATGGTCTGCCTACGTGCCCCATGTAATAAATTGCTGATTTAAAAAATAAAAAGCATACTATAACAAAAATACTATTATCTCATCTAAGTTGGGAGACATAGTATATGAAGTTTACATTATAAGTAGAAATCTTATTACTAAGCTTTATATAAAGATTATCTAGTATTTTTATAACTTTATTTACAGGGTCCAAAAGACTCAAATACTAGTAAAGTTTATTAACAAATTGGTTTTGATCCAAAAGCCAATCTTGAAAGATTTTCTAGTTGAGGCTTACCTCAAACTAGTCTTGAGTGATCTCTGAAAGGTAAGTTATTGTAATGTTAATATTTGCAATGTTAGTGTTAAATTGTGTAAGGGAATTAATCTTACTTGAGGAGTTGTAAGTGCCTAGGAACTCCAGATGATATTTAAGTAATACATTCTACTATTATATCACTACTATATATATTATAGTAGAGTGGTCCAAACATATAGTCTATATACTTGACTGATCAATGTCTGCAACTATAATTAACTAAATAATTATAGTATTACTGTAGTAGACTAGACAATAGAGATTAAGATAATGTAAAGGTAGTTATCAGTCTATCAGAAGCTAGTATGGGTAATGACCATCCTAGAAGTATGACTAAGCCACTGTAGAGTAAGTGTGAACTTACAGTATTGCCAGTATCCTCTGATAAATTGTATAAGATTAGTATAGAGATATAAGTGGCATTGAAAGAGAAAGTTATTAAGCTTATCTAGCTCTGTATTGCTGAAATTATTGGGGGTTCTTGCTTTTGTTTCTCAAGGATTTGAAGAAGGTACAGAGATTTGATTATTTAAGTTGTTGGCAATATAACTAAACATATCCATATCTTTTAGCTAATCATTTGATTGTTGGCCTTGTTAGTATTTTAAGTAGAAATACAAGAAAAATTGCTAAGAATTATGAGAATATGAAGGTTCAAAAGTATTCTTCCAGTTAGAGTTATTGTTCATAAGGATAATACTAGGACCTATAATAAACAAGACTATCTATATATCTTGGACAGTATAAGTTGGAAATTATGGAAAAAAGTGTTTCTGTTGGTTGATTCATCTTAAGTGCTATAAAGCATTAAATAAGAAGGTCCTAGTAAGATGTTTACTCAGATGAAAAACAGAATTAAAATGCATTTTGAGAGATAAGATAGGATTTGACTCTGAATAAGTCAAAGAGTTATATTAGGAAAATACTATTAGAAAAGACTATAATATAAATAAAATAAACAGAGAGTAGATGTGACTGCATAAATGCAATAGCAGACTAGAAAGTCTAATAATACTTTCAGATACAGTTTATATTTGTAGACAAAAGTCTATGAGGTTAGTCAAAGTTTAACAAGTAAGGAAACTTCTCAAAATTCATAGAGTTGTAGGCTTTTCTAAAGTTGAACAGAAGGAGTACTAATAAGATTAAGTATACTGACTTAATACTAGAGATTAGTGTTGATAGTGGACTTTGTTTCTTTTTATTTTCTTTCTCATTTTTATTTTATTTTCTATTTATTTTTCATCTTTTCTATTTTTAGAACTCTGGGATTAGGGTTAGAATTGATCAGTCACATCAGTCACATCTGATGGTGTAGTTATAATATTGATCATGGAACTTAAGAGAAGAAAATAAAAGGTTCTGGAACAAAATAATGTCATACAACATGGACACCACATGTTAGCCTCATGCTTTACACATGGTCATTTAGGGTAGGGTGCACAGTAGTTAGCACAGACCATCTATAGGAGTATATAAGATAAACTATTCTGTAAAAAGCTCTTCACCGAGTTCTCTTGTGTTTACTCTAATACAAGAGTTTGTTCTTTTATCCCACTCTAAAGATTTAAGACCATAACAGTCTGTGGGATTTGAAATAAAAGTAAACTTTATTATAAAAGTTTAAGTATTTATAAGAGATAATAGGTTATTTGCAAAATTGAACTTTGATATATGACAAGATATTTATCTTTATATGAACTATATTTAATACTATATTAACTTGTCTTTACTTATCTATCATCCAAGATAGTTATTATGACTTAAGATTTAGTGAATAGTTAAAAGCAAAATCTATTAGTTTAATATATATAAGGTAGATACTTTGTACTAGAAACTTTATCCAGTTCTTTTATATAAACTCTATATAAGTTTGTACCATGCTAAATCTAGCCTACTCTAAAGAGCATATATTATCTATAAGATCAATATATGATAGACATATTATTATGACATCATTGTTTCAGATCTTTTTATATTCTCTATATAATATATGATTGTATGACTATAATATATATAACTGATATATAATAATTTGTGACAATCATATGTAATATCACACTAATCTTTAATTCTAAGTTCAAAATGAGAAAATAAATGAAAAAGAAAAATGAAAATGAGAAAGAATAACTATGAGTTAAGAATAATCAAAGAACTCAACAAAAATTTCTGTTTACTACTTATATAATTTGTATACTATATTATAATATTTACTCTAATATTTAGAATTTTCAACTGAGTTTTATATATAAAAAGAATATATAATATAGATAATTATTACAACTCAAAGATCTTAAAATAGATTAATAAGAAAAACTTTGTATTAGAATTAATACAAGAGAACTTTATACAAGATTGTTTATTTTATATACTCTAGACTAATAGTTTATACTACACTATAATTAGCTTATTCTAAATAACCATATTGTCAAGATCGTTGATGGTGGACTTTATTTTATTTTTCCTTTTCATTTTTATTTTACTTTTCTGTTCTTTTTCTTTTAATTTTCTATTTTTAGAACAACTCGGGTTAGGGGTTATCAGTCATGCTGTCACATCAGTCACAAATCGATGGTGTGGTCACAAGACTGATCACGGGACTTAGGAGAATGGAGTAGAAGGTTCTGGAATAAAGTGACGTCATACAATATGGACAACACATGTTGGCCTCATGTCATACACATGGTCATTTAGGGTAGGGTGCACAGTAGTGAGCACGGACCATGAGTAGTAGTATATAAGGTAGACTACTTTGTACTATGAACTCTATCA
>Ga0157364_1001866_pt1 | contig 18729 bp, 11 predicted proteins | sample AttsexASBM2_FD_111476 | JGI IMG/M metagenome (GOLD analysis project Ga0157364, IMG submission 111476) | Fungus gardens microbial communities from leaf cutter ant in Ribeirão Preto, State of São Paulo, Brazil - Atta sexdens ASBM2 | ecosystem: Host-associated > Fungi > Mycelium > Unclassified ...
GACTAACCACAGCATGGAATTGTATGACTCATTTAGTGACGACTCTTAGTACTTACTCAAAATTTTATTCCTTTAAAGAGATTTTCCTCAGTAAATGTTATAAGTTTAGTTCTCTCAATCCTGTCCAATCTCGAAAACTAGACTTATTCGATGTGTTTTTGCACGAAACGAATTTTGTAAAAAAAAGTATTATTTTGCCCTGCGAAGCGAATGTTTGTGTTTAAAATATATTTTTATAAAAGTTTTATATATATAATATGTAGCCAAAGATGTAGCTTAAAATACATTAATCTTTATTTTAATAATCTTAGTCGAACCTATCCTTACTCCGGTCCCGGAGCTAATTGAATCAGACGGAATGCATTAGAAAAATACATTTTTTTTCATATTAGTTATCAATTTCTCCTTATTACTAAAATATTATTAGTCAAATGTATGCAGTAATGTATGCAATAACTGGTAAAAAATTCATTTTTTCGATAAGTCTCTTAATTTTGTCTGTAAAAATTCAAAACTGAAAAATGAGTCTATTAGCCCTGATCTCCGGTATATACGCCACACCTATTAAAAATTTAATCTATTAAGTATTATTTACTATGTTTATAGTAAACGAACTATATCAGTAAAAACTTTGTACTGTGAACTACTATGAAAAAAAATTAAAAATCCAAAATAGTTATTTTTCATATTAAAAAATAAATTTTTTTAAATCCTTGCATTTTTACCGTATATTCTATAGAGATGGGATGGATTATTCATATGTATGGCTCATGAAAAATTTATAAATAATGCATATAAATAAGACGTATAATGATACAATAACTTATAAAATGCGTTTATATAAAGTTTTATTAAGGAATAAGAATGGAAAATATGAAGTAATAAATAATAATTATAATATTTCTACATATATTACAAGTGTTATGATATGAAGTACATATTTCATATAATTTATGCATTTAGTGCACTGAATTCAATCTGCGCACTTTGTATGCTTTGGGCATAAATCCTGCTTGCTAAAAATGTATATCCCAAACAGGTGGGATATATAAGACAACAAACAATGAATACGAAAGTAAAGCATTTGTATTTTGTCACACAACATGCTTTACTATTTCACTACACGTATGTATCATGAAATAACTACTAAGTCTTTTATACCTTACATTAATCGGAGTTATCCAATACGATTTTTCGCGCTTCGCCGTTCGGATTCGGCGTTAAACTGTAGGTCCTCTCGAGTGTTTACAAACTCTGAGAGTAGAATTTCAATACTATTAAATCCAAAAATCCAAGCGAGCCTCCCGAAGAGGTTTAGAAGATACTGTAATCCCTATATGGAGTCGGAAATCCATATAGGGGATTGAAAGAAAGAAAAAAAAAGTAGATTAATGAAGCAGTAACGCAATTGTCTAAAGCTATTTTTATAATTAATGTTTGCCTGGCTACCCCCCCCCCTCTAAAATGATACGTATGTATAGAGAATATTATTTTCAAATAGTAAAAACTTCAAACAAATCTCATTTTACATCTTAAATCAATATTCTTTATATTTTTCACAAAATCAAGTGGCATTTTATTTTTACAAAAGAAAAAAGATTGTAAATGAAACATTAATTGTTTAGCATTGTAATAAAAACTAAATTGGAATTTATATCTATGACGTCACAAATAACGACGTAGATGAAGAAGTACTGCGGACAAAGTCCAAGTATCCGTGGCACGCAAAAGAATGTAAACAAAAAGAATGTTTTGAAGGATAAATACTAGACGGTAAAGTGTCGTGGATGAAGAAATGTATTAGACGGTAAAATGTCTTACGAATAAGTATCGACGATAAAATGTCGAACGATGAAATGATAGAAGGTGAAGTGTCCATAAACTATCTTTACTTACGCTGAATTCTATTGGAAGCACTAATGCATATGAGTGCGCACTGATGCATATTAAACCCCGTTGTACACTGATTTAATTTGAGTATATATAAAAATGAAATGCAAATATTTCAAATTAATGAAATACATATTTTATCTAATAGTACAATAAAATGTATTGGGTATTTCACGATTTAATCAATTTCTATGTTTATTTATAAATATATCTTTACGTTATTTTGTACGACGGCTTTAATGTGCACCAGTACGTACCTGAATGCCAATAGCATTCGCTATTAAAGTTAACTGAACAATTTTTTTATTTTAAAAGCCAAAATCTGAGAATTAAGCTTACATAACTTAAAATTATGTAAGGTAAAAAATATTTGATATAAACAATTTTTGTTGTAAACACAATATAGTTGAAGAAAATTTCAGAATTCACTGAACCTGCGTATACCGATTAGAGTTAAATCTCACTCAACTTCTCCAAACTCCTTCAAACTTATTACATATTTAAGCATAATAGATTTGGATTAAAAAATGTTATTGCTATTATTATATTAAAAACCAAAAATTGTAAAACTCGAAACGTAAAACGTGAGGTTTACTACGTAAAGATTTGCAAATTTTTATTTCGTAGTAGCTTTGGGATTTGAATTCTTAAAAATAAGAAAATTTTGAAGTTCTTTTGACTTTATAACTTCGAAATCGTAAAATTTTAGGATTTACGGCTTCTCTGCTTTATAACTTTCTTTATAATTGGAGACCCGAAATACATTTGTGTGTCGGTTGAGAGGATCATCATTTCGTATGATTCACAAGAAATGGTTTATGTCGCGGAACACTCGAATCATGTGTTGAAACATCGATTGGGAGCGGCGGAAATGCAGACCGGATGCTGCAGGCATCGCAGATTTACTACTGGCGGACATTCCCAAGTCAATGGAATCATCCAAGGTTGGAATTAAATCTTTGCAAAACGGCAGAACACACCGGACCGACGACAGATGCTCTGAGTTTGGCAAACACCAGACGCATGGAGAGAGGTGATTGAACGGCGACCATAAAGACCATACATTTATGAGAGGAAGCGGAGTCTGGAATTTCACCAAGACAGAGATGCCAGGCGCCACAAGATATTTATGATATTAAAATTAATAAAAGCTTTGTCGGAGCTGTCGTATATATTTTTGTACAGCTATAGATTACATGCAGTGTAATAAAAAAAACCACTCAGTATTTATATAGTAGCTAGTACACATCATACTGAAAAAAGCTTTAAAGCCAAATTTAAGAATATATTCGCAAAAATATTTAATTTATTATTTAATTTTAAAAATTAATTTATTTTTCTTTAAAATCATTTTAAAAGTTAAGCATTTCCCATAAATTCATTTAAAATAAGTAAAAACTTTAATAACAAATTACAACTTTAAACTTTTCAAGATTCTTGAAGCTAAAAAATTTTTTAATAATTTTATATGTTTAAAGATATATATACAAGGACTTGATAAAACATTTTAACATATTATTACTACTTAAAAAAGTTTTAAAACATTAGATTAATCTAAGTATTACATTAATGGCTTTTCAAATCGACTTTCAAATAATTCGACGATCAATGGCCGCAGAAATGCTTTATGCATTTTAATTAACACACAAAAAGTGCAGACCAAAAGATCCAGGTTTTTGAGATGCTTGCCAGAGCGGATGCAGGAGAATGGAAGAAGGGAGGTATATCCCTATATTTTCAGCACAGAGAGCACAGCTCTGCGTGTGGGGGGTAGAGGAACTCCAATATTTATGAAGACAATTAAATTCGTAAGAACACAGGGCGCGCGTCAAGGAAAGGGCACGTGGGAGGCCGAGCGATTAGACGCGATCGTGCACAAGCTCGACGTGCCACGTTCGTGGCCGTTAATATCTCCCTGTTCCCTTTTATATTTTATATAAGTACACGAGACGATCCCCCTACATCGTTGTTTACGAGCAACGAGTGTTGGTTTCTGTCGTTCCCGCGCTCTTTCTGAATTCGCAGTAGACAGACGAAATATTTACGATGAGTATTCTGAGACAAGAAACACGTCAATACACTTAATCGAATAATATACTATAAAAATGGTACAGATATGAAAGGATGGCAAAGATCTGTGAAGAAGAAAAGAAGCTGTATTTCAAGTACAGTTGCACTGAGAGAAATGATTTTGTTGTAGGAACAAATTAAAGGAAAGCAAATGTCATATTTGTTAAAAAACTGATCGATTTGTTACGATTGCAAATTAATTCGTCAACAAATAATTAAGTAGCTAGTATCGCTAACAAATAAGAGGCTCATATATGTATATATATAAAAGTCGTAGACGATTGCAAAATCAAATCGTAAGAAATTGATCAATTCTAATCAAGTATTCTTCCTGCATTTGACTGTGCTTGATCGACTTAGACTCCAGGATCATCTATGAATTCTATGTAAACAAGCCTAAAGTCTATTCAAAAGATAAGTTAGATTCTATATAGTTTGCTTTTGTTACTAATAATTGGTTGGTATAGCAGCAAACACAACAAAATTTGTTGTCACATATTTACCGATCGGTTAAAGGTACTGGTGGCTTGCTAAATTAACAAAATCCTTTCTTTCAATGCAAATCAAAAAGTTTTGAAAGATTTTAGTAATAGAAATCTTCAAATTAAATTGGAGATTTCTAACAATAAGCTTAGGAAAAGGAAAATTTAAATCTGAAAATACCTGAAAATACGAAAGTATTTTTCAAAGAATTAAAAAACCAAATATTAGAAAGATAGAAAATCAGAGTTTGAGAAACTTAAACTGAAGTTTAATCAAAACGGAAGTGGCACTTCCTGAACTAGTCTGTTGCACCTCGCTGCGAATTGTCGGTCGCGATATTTCGAGATAAGCGTTATCGATGCGTAATATTCGCAACTGAACGATGCGACAGGCTCTCCGGATGCGTCTAAAGCGGCGAAAACTCGTTCTCAGAATGGAGAGTGGCTCACCAGCCCTGCAGCAAACTTCACTCTAATCTTTATGAACTCCATTAAGACGACGAACGTAGCTACCGGTTAGAAGCTACGACGTGACGCCGTGGTTCCCTCGCCTCACATACGTATCGAATCTTCCCCGAGTTCGATTTTCGCCTGTCTTCTCCGTTTAAAAGTTTGGAAATTTAATTTTAACATGAGTCCTTAAAATTGCTTATTCTTCTTCAACAAGTTTTTCAACAAGTTAAAAAAAAAATTAAACAGTTTATACTTCATAAATTATTGTAAAATTTTGCTAACTTAAAACTTTAAGCTTTTCAAGATTCTGGGAACACTTTACGATTATGAAGTTTCACGATCTTACAATAAATTATTTATTCTTCATAAAATTAAATCATTATTATTTTAAACTCTCATAAAAGTCTGTGCTTCGAAAAACTTAAGATTTTGTAATAAATAACATACGTCTCTTAAAGCGCTTTATTTTATTTCGTAGTCTCACATGTAAAGTAGCGTCACACCCGATAAGATTAATTTAAACTTGATCAATTTCCCTGCATGCGACACGCAAGAAGAAGCACGCTGTAATTTATGATCCGGGGATCGATGGATCTTTCGAATAATTCCGGTTTAATTAAATTTCTCGACGATAATCGTGACAGTTACGAAGAGCGTGTATCTCTTACATGCCATCAAAATGCCAGTTACGTAAATCTTATTGCTCTTTTCCCGCTAGTGCCGCAATCGCATCGCAAATCGATGGCCAATCGCTCGCTTGCAACATCGTCTGTGACATTTTATTTGTATGACATTTTTGGTATTTGCCCGTGGCTATCGAGACTCTATCGTCTTTCCCTTTGTTAACTCTCCACGAAATTCCCAGCGAATGCACGACACTTTATTTATCTCGATTATATTCGTGTAAGTCTTGTAGTAAAACTCGCTCGACCTCTGCTTCGTCATCTTCGTTGTTAAAGATGACTCTGAGGTTAAAAGGTTGAAATGTTGAAAGTCCCTCAAATCTTATTATATATTGTAATTAATATTTTAATCTATTTTTTTCATTCCTTTTTCATCTACATAATATTTAGTATTTTAGAATATCGAAGATGTCACTTTTAAAATAAGATTCATAAAATTGTTCTAATTTTAAATACTTGTATCATAAATCGATAAATTGTTCGTGAAAAGAACGATTTTGCTGGAATGTCTAATTTTTATCGTTATATATAGGTACAGACTTGAAAATAATTTTATTGAATTATATATCAAAACAATTATGTAGACCACTTAAGCATTCACAACAATGATGTAAAAAATTTTAATATTTTAACAATTTTTTGAATATCCTAGTATAATTTGATGGTCCAAACAAAATTATTTTCAGATTTGTATCTAATTAAATTGTTAGAGAGATATTTCAACAAAATTGTTCTTATTGTGTTGAATAGATTTTCTTAAAATTTTAACTGTATATAGATATATTTTTAATCGATATAATTACGCATCTTGGATCAACTTTTATTTTAAAGAAGATAAAGCTAAGCGGCTTCGTAAATTCCTTCGTGAATGAAGTCCCGGTACGGATATATATTTTTTTCAAGACATCCTGTATGGTAGCATCAAGCGCATGTAATTGCGGCGCCGCCGTCGTTACTAGATCATTGGTGAGATTTCTCCCGGTATGCAAAGTCCCATAAAGGTAACGTGAAGAGAAGGTGGCTCATAAGGCGAGAAAAGGAGCGTGTCTTCGTTAACGACGATCCGCATTCCTGCGGGAATCGCGCGGGAAATTCCTCACTGACCGATGAAGAAGGGATACCAAGTGGAGTTCTGTTCACCTGTGTTTCTTTCGCAGCTACAACGATCAACCTGCGATCTTCGGGATACGAACGACGTGATAATGAAGACAATTCGTTAGCAAAAAAAGGCCAAAATAAAAAATTATCTCCGGTCATACTCCAACCGTAAAGAAATGTCTTTTCTCAAAAAAGACTTACGAACATGACTTTAAATGGGATGACATAAAAATATTAGATAGAACCATCTTATAACTTGCAACAAAAGACTGATCTCGGAGATGGTATATATTAAGAAACAGGAGTGTGGATTGAACAGGCAAAATGACACAGAATCTCTTTCTGATTCCCTATTTTACAATTATCCTTTTCTTAATTATTCCTCTTCCTTGTTGGTTTTAATAATGTTTTAATCTTAAATAAAATTTTACATTGACTAATACTTGAACAATTTTATAAAATTCTATATTAATATAATTAAATACAATCGTAAATATTTCTTTTATTCATATATTTTATTATTAAAAGAAATTTTATTCCTCGAGTAAAATTTAATTTCACTTACAATCAACTAAATTAAGAGAACTCGAACTTAAGAGAAAATATTTTGTTTTTTTTTGCTTCGCGTGTTTGAAAGAAAACCATCGATTCGTAAATCCACGACATATAATGATAAGTTCACAAAGTGTGTCTCAAGAAATTCAAATATTTATTCGCACGGTCATCACTGTCCTGTTAATTTATCTGCAGCGAGAAACCGATTTAGCAAGGCTAATGAGCCGCCACTCTTTATTATACAAGTTACAAGCAAAAACGACGCGTACTTGTATTTCCTAGCTTTCTCTCACCCAAATCATGCAATATCGATGATGCACTTTGAAGCCATTGGTTCCATAAAATGCGACAAGACATACTAATGCTCAAGAAACCGCAAGCCACACTTGTTTGTATCGCACATCTTTTACTAAACAAGCTACATCTTTTCACAATTCTTCATTCGAATATAACTATATGAAAACTCATACATATCGAAGAAATTACATCGTTTTATAGAAGCTGATCACATTAACAATTATCACTAATTACAGGATTGCAATTTGCTAAATTAGATTATTGTTAAAAGATTAATATTCCTTATATAAATTTTTAAAAAAATTAATCTCGTAAACTTTATAATAAAAATTTTTTAATTCTTAAGTTCTTAAATATCTCCGGAGATTTAAATTGCCAATTTCATCAATTTTAAGATCATAAATAAATTTTTCTAAGAACATGATATAAAATCAAGGAAATTTATCTAATTTAATTATCTTTACATTTGCTCAATCAAATTATTACTTTTGCTCAACCACTATGATCGGCAAATTATTTGATATGACATTCATTTATTAGCATACTTATCGAACCGCTGAATTCTCGATGGCAATGCGTGAAACATGACACGTGACATCTAAGCATAGACCGCAGTGTCAGTATCAGATGCCGCCGATTCGAGAGGTACCCGGTAGTGATTGTGTCGTTCGTCGCGCGTCTAGAAACTGTTCACGCGATATTTCGCCACGCCAGATCTGTTTACCTGTCCAAGTCGCTTGACCGACTTGGATGAATCGCTCGCCGGAATTGACGTGTCGGCCGATTAACTTACTCCGTCATCGTATGGCCGATCGAATGTTCGGTTCGTTGAACTGGTTTTTGCGAAAACGCGCACTGTAATCGGTAAAAAAAAAAAAACTCACGCACGCGCAACAAAAAAACATCTTACAAGAACGTCGTATAAAAAGTTTCCAGTAATTCCGGTAGTTCGTGAATGGACGTAAAATATACAACCGAGAGAAGTCATAAGAATTAACAATATTGAACTATACAGCTTAGAAGATTTAGATATTCAGTTCTCGAACATTCAAAGATCTTATATAATTTAAATACATAAGTCTGTTCTATTAAGGAGATTATAAGGGCATAAAACATATTAATATTTACATTTTAAACAAATTGCATACATGTGAAAGTTGTGTTTATAATATTCTATTTTTATTGAATATCGCATTGTTATAGGTTATTTTTTATTTGATTAGTTTTATTGTTATAAACAAAAATGTTAAAAATAATAAAAATCTAAATTTTTTTATACAAATATTTTAAGTACTAAAAATGACTTATTGCAAAATTTCATTGAGATTCACCAATTAGTTTGTAACAAATAAATATTTTATTTATTTATTGAATAATTAATGTTTGCATCTCAATGTAACTATACATAAATATTTTTGAAGTCATAAAGTACTTATATAAAAAAATTGAAATTTTTATCATTATTTTATAATACATTTTCATATATATTTCTAGTAGAGTACAAATTTAAAAAATCCTCCTAATATCTTCTTTTCTTTTTTCCCCCTGCCGTTTTTCTATTCTCGATAAATATTTTTCTTCTCGACATTGCGTTATCACGTCATAGAAGTCGGACTGTTCGTTATTCTTGCAAATTTGTTTCAATTAAAAAATACATAATATTGTACCACGATATGGATTACCATCTATCTGTGTTTTTTCTCTCTTTTTATTAATGGACTCTCAACACATTTACCGATATTACTGACAAGGTACATTATTATTACTAATTATTTGTATGTATTATATTAAGTATTAATTTTTTGTTCACGGTCACTTTTCTAGAATATATTGTTTTTTGACTACTTTAATTTCCGATATAAATGACTCGCAGCGTACTACACGAAATGAAGAATACAGGATTTAAAATTATAATGAGTTTTTTAATACCATGTATATTTTTGTTTTATAGCGATAAATATTACGGCAACATTGAAAATAACTCGGGCGGAGTCAAAACGTTTGTTTTTATCAATTGTAATTGTTATATGAATTTTATGATTTAATTAAATCAAAGTTCTTTGCTACTGACTCTTTGCCTTTCTTTTGACTACATTGTTTTATACTTACAGAGCCTTTTATTATTATTTATTAAAAAATATTACTTTTTATTGAAACAACTTTTGATCCAACTTTTGATCAACTGTCTCTAATTTTTTTGTATTACTTTTAAATGCAATTTAGAACGAGCTATAATTTTTTTCAAATAATTCTTAATATATTGCATTTGCCTTACAACCTAAGGAAACTTTGAAACATGAAGGAGCAAAATACCTCATTTTCCTCTTGATAAGACACAGAAGCAATTCGTAGTAAGCAACGTGAGCGTCGTTTACTACGAACGAGTGTAGGAAAAACAACAAAATCATGCTGAAACAACCTGATAAAGAATTGCTTGAAAAAATATGAATCGCGTGGCACGCGAAATCTCATCCCATCTAGGAAACAGCCGGCGAGGATCCTGTTACTCGCAAGTGGAAAGTGAACTACAGGATTAACAGAGGCCGAGCACACGTATTTACCACGCGCACGTGTGCGATCAGCTGGGATAAAATGCGATGCTAAAAGAAAAGGAGAAACGATCGAATAATCGACGATCTGCCGAGGGCGATACATGAAGCCGTGTCGCACGATCTCCGATCGCGCGACGCGAAATGATATTGTAATTCTTGCATCGAGCGAGCCACTTAAGCGGCCCTCATACGATTCGTATCGGGCAATCGAATGAGCTCTGCAGTCTGATAAATCTCAATTCTGCACGAAAAGAACGGTTTTTGCTAAAATTTCTAAAAATTTAGCAAGATACAGATCTGAAAATAATTTTGTTGGATCATCACTATAATTATATAGGGCGCTCAAGATTATTGCTTGTCAAAACTTTTTATAGTATTGCTCTCATCAGGCTTGAGTTCCCTACAATTATTTTAATGATCTAATAAAATTATTATCAAATCTGTATGTAACTAAATTTTTAGATACTTAGCAAAACCGTTTCTTTTTTCCGCACGAAGAGAATAGGATTTAGTGTCGTGTACTGAAGAAAAGTATATTAAATTTTACAATAAATATTTAATAAATGTAAAAAGACATATATTTATTTTTGGCACAATGATACAAAAACCATTAATTTAACTTAATCATCATTTAAGTATATATATTTACTTACTGTAAGTAAATGTTTAGTTATTAAAAGAAATATTTATTAAGATTTAAATTTTTTTCTTAGCGCAGACATAATATGTTAAATAAAGCGTGCGAAATCGATCTTGATTTTCATAACAAATTCAAACCAAAGGTATAATTTTAGATATTTCTCCTTGGGAGAAAACATTTCATACGAGGGAATATTGTCCTCTAATGTCCGATCTTTCTTTCATTAAATCCGATATTAAAATTTTAAAAGTTATATACTTTCAATCTACTTAATTAAAAAATTATTGTCAGAAATATTGTGACTGTGTGAGAACCCCTTAAGATGACAATCGACAAAGTGTGTCAGACTTGCGAAGCCATAAGTAAAAATGGGCCACGTATAAACATAACATTACTTACAAATACTCAAATATCGTTTTTCTTTTACTTTTATTTACGTACGAAAAATATATTCAGCTGCGTTCAAGTATCATGTAGACTATTAACAATTATTCAACAGCAGATTGAAATGTAACTACGGTAACGTAATATCGAATTCTGCAAGTCCAGGAGATAATAAATTATACCTCAGAAAGAACGATTATTAATTATAATTATATATAATAAACGCGATAAACGAGCTTCGAGACACACCGAAAGGGCTTCTCTCACGTCGATGAAGTGGCGAAAAATTATGTCTTGCTACTGATTTTATGATGAAATACCGTTTTTATGATGCGTATGTATGAGGTTTATTTGATCGTATATCAGTCAAGAGATCGTCATCAGATGTTCGGAGATACACGCCCGCCCGTTACATGGAACCGTTAATCATATTTCTAACAATGTGTGATTTACGCTTACCGTGCATGATCCAAATCTCTCTTGTTGCCGAGTAGGAGGGCGGTGAAATAGGATGGCAGGCGTAGATCTGCGAGTTGTTTGAGAAGTCCACGGGCTTCCTGAAAGCTCCGTTTACATGTCACGCTGTAGACCACGACGAAGGCCTCGCCCCACCGTATATGTGAGTACAGACAGCCATTCTCCTGAAACAATCGATGGAAAACGACTGATTGCTATGACATTCAAGAACCGAGAATTGGATTTAATTTGAAGTATCTCTACTCGTATCCCCCAGCGTGTTTGAATGTAAGACACTTTATTTCTTTAGACGCTCGGCAAATAGAAATCAGTTTTCTAAATCCTTCCGTGCTCTAAAGAAAAAGTCACGCATTTGTGGGATATGGTTGAAAGATAAGAAATTTAAATAAATTCTTGGGAATTTTCGAAACTTTTACATCTCGGAATATATGCACGACTATCTAGCCTTTTTGAAATAACTAGCCTTTTGAATTTATTTACGCACGCGCACAAAATTGTCTTTAATGACTGCAAAAAATATGTGCCAGACGAAGGCGTTCAAAATTTGCTGCGCGTTGATTCCACAACCTGCGTTCATAAATTTCAGCCATCACCTAAACTGCGGTACATCCGGCGGGAATGAATTTTATAGAGTGAGATAAATATATACCTGGTCCGTGTGGGTATACACGGGTGTTATTTATGAGCAAATCTGTCGAATTAACATTGCGTGTAACGTGCTCGTAAATAAGCGTCGCAAGAACTCCGGTAACGGCAAGTACATCCCTTCTATACAATATAACATCTTAAGAGAAATCGTTAATATTAAAAAAAAAAAAGCTTTAAAGCTGATTTTGTACAATAAAAAATTATATTATCCAAACAAAAATTCGGCTCGAATTTAGTCATAAATATGAGTCATGATGTATAGGAATTTTTGAGAGAATCGTTAATTAAAATTACGAAATTTTTATATCTTAAGATTATAGAATCTTAAAATTACAGAAAATTTAAAATTTTTTAAAAACTCTAAATTTTGAAGATTATAGTTCAGAGTATACATTATTAAATCTCATAGAAATTTGAATAAGAAAGTTGCGCATATAACAAAAGTACTTTGTTTAAATCTTTTTGAATTTCTTGTTATTTCAGCATTTCGTACTTTAAAAGATTAAATAAATTGAATCTTTTACTATGTCGAACATATCATCCCGCCTGCAGTCCCTAACAGACGTCATCGACATAAAATATCGGCAGGCGTGCATCTGTCGCGTCGCGAGACATGCTCGAGTCGCTCATAAATATTTATTGATCGATTGTATTCGAGGCAATTGAACGCGATGCCGGAATTGCGTTCGCGCGTGTCGCGTGAAATGCATCGGCGCAGCGGTGAGTTGTGCAACTCGCCATCGAAGTGATTCGTCCAGTTATGAAATAATGCAGAACGCCTCTTGATTAAGCAACGCTTTAATGCACTTTGCATCGCGTCGCGTAATTTCGTGAAAATCAGCCGCAATTATTCACTGACTTCGTGTCTCCTTACGGTTAAACGTGATAAATAAGCAAGTGCATACGTGACAATCCAATTTGCATTTATAATTTGACTTGTAAATGCATCTTTATATTTAATTTAATTTTAGCTGACGAATTTAGAGAAAAACAATTTTAAATAAAATTAAGTTAAAACATGTAAGTGAGATATTCAGTTTACATAAATTGAATTAAAGATACATGTAAATATTCTCATTTTAAATCTTACATATATATAAATATATTATATATGTTGTAATATTAATTAATTCACAAAAAAATATATGAATAGAATTATATTTTTCTTAATAAAACAAATTCAATAACCTAAATATATTTATAAGCACAATTCTTTGTGTACTTTTTAAAGTTTTGAAGAAGACACAATTTTAATAAATTAAGTAAATATAATTAATAATCTTAAATATTATAATAATCTCGCAAAACTAAAAGTTTCGTATGAGTCTGCCAGCCTTTCCTACCGTTCTGGAATTTTTTGAGCACTGTAGGAAATGCCGATAGAAAAATGTACAGGTAGACTGTAATTTTCGACGGGCGGTCTCCTTAACGACGCGAGTTAACAGAACGATAAGACGAAACGAGCGTGCTGTCCATTCGGAATCGATTCAAGTGGGCGAGAACCGCGCGCTTTAACACCTACGCGATCCCGCCGGATAAGCAACGATCCCGACGACGAAGTTATGTTTCTTCGTATTTGTGGCGCAGATAACGATTCCCCAGCTATTCGCCTGCTTTTATGTACAGAGCAGGTATTGTCAATTAATAATGCTTCCCGATTAGAAGACCACGAATTCCGCATAAACGGCTTTCCGTGAGATCAATGAATACGCAGGTATCTGAAACCTTAAATTCCAGTGTTATAATATATTCACGCATATGGTATAAAAATTATCTATAACATGTGGAATATTGTTGTGTTTGACATATATGCAATACGGAATCGCAAAGCGATATTTTTAATATTTTCAAAAAAGAGTTATAAGTATACTGAAATCAGATATGTTATGTATAATTTTTTCTTATTATTAGAATCCGATCAAAACTTTTACCGAAATTAATAAAAACGAATCACTCATTACGTGTCAGTTTTGACTAAAACCATATAGTTCATCTTCATAAATATTAATTTTAATATGTATAATTATTGTTTTAATAATTAAATTATGATGTTTATGAAGAAGTAATACTTATATTCTTTGGCCAAAATTGACAACCGAAATTTCGGTTTTCGATTTCGGCCAAAATTTAACTATTATTTCAATAAATAATATTTATGAAGATTATGAGCATGTTTATACATATGGCCTTTATAGGATTCCTACTTTTTAATTTCAGTTCGATTGAAATTAATACGTAGCCGAGTGTTTCGGTTCAGTTTCGCAAAAGTTTCGGTCGGAATTTTACTTATTATTACATAAATTTTATATATTGTTACATATATTTTATTGTGCATTCTTGTAATAATTTTTGTACAAATTAATGCAATCCGTAATAGTCAACAATGTATTTTGGGTCTTATTTAATTCAAGTTCTACAGTATTTTTATTTACATTGTTTGCAAAAAAGCTTCTTTAATCTCTCTCCACTTTCCTATATACAATAAACACTAGTCTGGGAAGCGGAACTACGAACATAGACCAGCGTATCCTAGAACGTATCTTTTCTTCGTGCGACAATGCACGTTTCCACGAAAGCGACATCAACCAACCAGACGACGACGCCGCGGGACACCGCATTATTGCCTGACAATGAGTTACAATGTTATTACTCGTAGTTTTACAATGGTAGAGTTCCTACCGGGTTCACCCTTAGATAAGAAGAAGAAAAGAGAGAGAGAGAGAGAGAGAGACAGAGAGAGAGAGAAAGATACTACTACCAGCAATTTATAGTTGATATAACGAGTGACAGTCGCTCCGAATGGAGGAGAGTAAAGTCAAGACAATAAACTGAAATATCGTTGTAACACTTAGATTCGCACGTTACGATCAGTGTACATGGGAAAGATCGAATCCACGAATGTATTGCCTGCAAACAAACGAGCAAAAAACAAAAAATCGTTGTTATTTATTAATTGCGGCGCTACTATGGTCTGCTGGTTATGCGCATGTATAGCTAATAATATTATTAATCTTGTCATTTAAGTTAACATAGATTAATCTCGCGAACATGTAGCGCATTCTTTGTAAAAAAACAGTCATAAAAAACACTCTGTGAAGTGACCCGCATTTCATCTCCTTTTTTTCTCCACATTAACCGTTAACCGTTATTCTTGGAAAAATAAGAAAAGTTATTCGACCTTCCGACGTCAATTCTAACCGTTCTGAGACATTCGAGCGCGTATTGACGTCCACGCTTATTTGCGCACATGTGTCGAAAAATTAAGATAAGCCTGCTAAAATGGAATTTCAATGTCGATTTGAATTTTCGTCATCATTTCAGACAGAGACCAATTGCTGTGCGTCTGCATACCGCGGCTGTAATGACTTGTAGAAACATTTTTAGAAATTTCTGACAGCGACGCGAATTGATGTAACGCGGAGAATGAAAATACGTATTAAATTAGAGACGTATAATATATTCCAGAAAAGAATTCGATTCGTAACAATAAAAATTAATATTTATTTGCATTAATTAAAAATATCATACGATCCATTTAAATAAACTTTTCCACTGTTTACTTTTAAAGAAGCGTCATCTAAACTAGATTAAACTTAGATGAACAATGAAATAAATGTACACATTCATTTCTCTGATATAATTTGATATATAAAGAATTAAATTGCAACGAATGAAAAATATAACGTACGGTAATGAGAAAGCAAGGATGCCAGCCAATCCGGTCCCAAATGGCATCGTTACATTTGGTCTTTCGTTCCCTACCGTCCTCTTCCTCCTCGTCCCGAACGCTCAGCTTCTTTGCCAGGGGGCAAAAAGGGCGCGCGCTTAATTATCAATTATCTACCGGCCCTCCCACGAAAAGCAATTGCAATTACCAGCCGGTCACGAGGCCAGGGGAACCAGTCAGCCCCCTTTTCTTCCTCCCTCGTTCATTCCTGCCCTACCCGTCGCATGAAGATTTATTTCGTACGTACACGCGGATGAAGAACAATGCGAGAATTGGGGAAGTGTGTCACCAGGCTGCTGGCACTCTTCATATTCGCGAGGCGGAACATACTTGGGCGCCACGCGGTGCGCAGCATCCCGGAGCAGAGAGGGTCCAAGAGATCAGGCGGTATGATTGATACTTTATTGCGGCATGCGCGCGCGCGCGCAGCATTGACCCGCAAAACCATATGTAGATATTATAAGAAATGAGACGCGCGAAAATGACAACAAAACAAAACGAGATAAGTGAGAGAGGGCGGAAGAGAAAGAAGCGAGAGAGAGAGAGAGAGAGAGAGAGAGAGAAAGAGAGGGGATGGTGGGAGGAAAAAAATTAATCTACCAAAAGTAGAACATCCATGCGATTGGGAGATGAAGTACGATTGATACTTTATTGCGGTCCAAGACATTGACCTATATATCGAAATTATAGACTGAATAATCATATGTAGATTATAAAAATACAACATACGACCGGTTGCACAGTCAGACTAACGTCAGTTGGCAGACACAGCCGTTGTTAATCAACTTTCCCTTCTCTATCGACAGATCGAAATGGAATTAATCGGTCAGGTGAGACAAAGAAGAATATGAGAAATGTAGGGTATATTTCGATACTTTTTTAGAATTAGTACTTTAAGCCTTCTCAAATTTCTTAGCTAGGGAAAGATAAAACAGAACTGTAGCGTATGTTTTTTTTTTCATCTATGTTTTATAAAAAGCAAAGAATAATAAGCTGCGTGATTATTAATGTAATTGCTATCAAGAGTTTATATAAGTGTATAGAGCGATCAATTGTTCGGAATTCATTATCGCGTAATGATATATATTTACTCTGACACCGTAAATCTTGACAACTGAATCGCAGAGACAGCTCTAACCATTTCTATCGTTTCGGTCGGTGGCTAGCTGTACCATTATCCAGTCAGTTATGAGAAGAGGAAACGGTAAGACGATCAGCTGACGCGAGAATATTTGCAGAGCAATCGCGAAGCCGTTGGTAATGATATAAATCGGTTTTATAAATGGTTTCCGTGGTGGCTTATCTCGGATGGAGCCGAAGATTTACGTGACGAGGAACAATACACGATAGAAGTATTAATCGTAGCGGTCGACGAGGTCGAGAGCCAGTCGAAAGCCAGTCAGCAGCCACCTACCCATTTGTTGCTCGACTTCCTACCTACGTGGCCGATTCCGCTGGAGAGCACCTACCTGAACTCCCGTGCCCTTGTTAAGCCAGGTTATTATTATACCTGCGTTGTAGAACACCTACTGCGATCCTCGTGATCGATATTGCAATGCAAGGGTCTCTCTCTCTCTCACTTTCTCTTTCTTCCTCTCTCGGAAGCCAAGTGAAAATTCTATGAAACCCGAGTCGAACTAAGCCGAGAGCAATCAGCTCGTTCGCCGGTATGCAGAAAAGTGCAATTATTACCTGCAACTCGGTTGCTTTAGATCCTAAAGATATCCCTGGGATATCATTCAACAGCCTGAATTCTTCAAATTCTATGTATTCACAATACAGAGGGAACTTAGTTCGCCAAATGTTAATATATCGGTTAATATATTTTTAGAACTTAGTAGTATATAATTTAGCAGTTAGAAATTTATTTTCTTCGGAGACAATGTCTTGAAACAATGAAGATTACGTCTTTTTTAATCATATTTCTTAGATTCAAGATTATGCACTTTTCAAATTCATATTTACGTGAAGAGATCTCACTCGTTGTTGATTCGAGATTTAATTCGAGTAGATTAAAGTTAAGATAAATCATTTCGTCGTATGTCAGAAATTGTCCTTCTCAGATGTAAATAGAATCTAAGAGTGCATTCACGTCATTTATCTTGGCGACCGTGCCAGTAAAGGTCTACCAGATACCATAGAAGGTAATAAGAATTCAGTAAATAAATTTACCGCCTTACATGCTGGCGGCACATATAGTTTATCAAGCAGATTTACGTGATAAATATGATAATGTTACGATACCAAAATATTAATATTTATCGATAGAAATTGAAATACGATTGCCATTAGTTTATTGACATACATCATTCGTTTACACAGAAGGAATGGTTTTGCTGAAATATCTAAAGTTTAGATACAAATCTGAAAATAATTTTGTTGGATTATCAAAATAATTGCAGAGAACACTCAAGTATGATCAGCAATGCTTCAAAAAACGTTTTTTGTAACGAACTTATGCATTTTACATATATTATAATTAATTATTCTGATGATCTCCAATAAAATTATTTTCAGCTCTATATATCTAGTTAAATTTTTAATACTTTAGTTTATACTTCTTTCTGTATACAAATTTTTTTAAAGTGAAATATTTTCAGTGTTTATGAAATATCATTCAGTGTCTAGTGAAATATATTTCAATCTAAAGTAAATCTGAATTTGAAATTTTGTTCGTTTGAGATTTTGCAACTTCGGATTAGTTAAACTTTAAATCTTTAAATCTTCTTTGGAAATTTCAAAATTTCTGATCATGTTACTATGTTTTTAAACA
>Ga0157364_1001867_pt1 | contig 18728 bp, 14 predicted proteins | sample AttsexASBM2_FD_111476 | JGI IMG/M metagenome (GOLD analysis project Ga0157364, IMG submission 111476) | Fungus gardens microbial communities from leaf cutter ant in Ribeirão Preto, State of São Paulo, Brazil - Atta sexdens ASBM2 | ecosystem: Host-associated > Fungi > Mycelium > Unclassified ...
AATTCATAAAGTTTATTCTACAATGTGCTTTTTGTTCCCTGTTTCTTGCTTTTTGCTATTATTTATATCTTGTTTTTTTGCTTTTTATCCGATTTTTTGTTTATATCGCTCAAAATAAAAGTTAACGAATTTCGAAAGAAACAAGAAATATGTAACAAGAAATACAATTGCCGATAAAATGGTTGTAAAAGAGAAAAAAACAAAAGGTAAAAAACAAAAATAGGAAACAAAGAGTACATTGTAGAATAGGCTATTTCTTTGGAAAAAAACCTATTAAAAAAACGTCTGTATGGCGTTTATCTGCTAATTGAAATAAAAAATAAATATATATTTTTCAGTGCAGGAAACAATTGAAATAGATTTAATAGAAATATTTATTTAAAAGATAAAATTATCTATAAAATTGCTATTTAAAATATTTTGCATAAATATAAAAAAGGTAAATATTTACTATTTACATTAACATTTACTTGAAATAAGATATTATATTATAATTTATTATAATTTAAGAAAGTTATAATTTAAAAAATAAAATATAAAATTACAAATATCTGTACCGAATTAATATTAAGATGCGAATTAAATATTGCAATAATCTACAAATACAAGTTGGGTTTCAATTACCATTTGATCACGATGCCACTAATCTCGGAGCCAATTCGTTCCATTGTTCACTACGATCTATAAATGAAGAGTGAATGTAATTATTAAGTTGGCGAGAAGAGGTTTCGTTTAATTTCGTTTTAACGACCGAAAAAATTTCCGTATTTCGAGATAATATATAATGATTGTTATTTCGTATTATAATGCAAGTTAAATGTAAAAGTATGAATTTGTGTAGATTATATTATCCGAGAATCTATTTGTTAATTATTCATGCGATATACTTCCGACTGAACAAGTTTTGCGTAAACAGATTATCAGTATATGAATACCGAATCTATATAACTAAGCAATAGTTAAATATCGAAAAAGAATTAAATATAGACAATATTAAATATTAAATTTCTGGATTTTAATTACTATATTTAATTGCGTCACTCGTTTCAGAGCTGATCCATCCCGCCATGTCATTCCCTATCTGTCGTTCTGCGGCACGAATGAAAATGCGATCAAAATAGTGAAGCGGTTTCATCTCCAGCCCGCAGTTAACTTCACGTGTTAAAAGCGACGCGACGCGCTACGTATCGTGATTTTCAGCCGAACCAATATTGCGAAAAATGCGTTTGAATGATTAGTTTACCAATGCTGAATCTACATTACGCGATATTTAAAATTTAAGAAATAGACGCAAAGTTAATTCTATCTAGTTTACTGTTTACCGTCACATTAAACTAAATCCTATACTCAGTGAAAAATGGAATACGATAATAACATTAAATATATTTTTATAATACGACATAAAACATTACCATTCGAGAGTTTCAAGAGTTCTTAAACAATCTTAAAGCAATCGGTTCTTGAAATGTTTTTGCATCGCACGTGAAAATAATAATAGATTTATTAATTAAGTACCTCATTGGCAAATTCTAATGATCCTTTTTCGTTTTATTTTCTGTTAGGGACTCTCTGTAAGATACTTTTCGCAGAAAGATTATATAATAATTAATTCGAAATCAGGGCTGTTTCTCTTCGCGAAACATGCCGCAGCTCAAGTCGCAAAAGCGTGAAAACCACAAATTACGTGCTATTTATATGGACACGTCAACTGATATCCCCACCGCTTATGTACCAGCCAATGATCGCGTGCCTCGCTGCGGACACTGTATTGGAATTCTTATTGGATGGACGCTAGTTTTCAGATGGAATAATGAAGCGCTACGCGCCGAAAAATTCAATTTTTTTCGAAAATTAGGTCTGTGAGTTTCTCGAGAAGCGCTCACATTCTAAACGCACTTTATATGTTTTATGGTAGTGCGTATTTAGCATTAACATATAGTTCACCTTACTATATACTATATAGAAAGATAAAATGTCCTAAACACAGACTATAAAAATCATTTCTTTTTGAAAGTTAAAAATGAATTAGAGAGAAAATAGATGATCATAAAGACTATACGAAAAAAAGATCAAACTTATAAATATGCTGTTTTACAAAATACATAACAAAGTTTTAAATTAGTAATGAAAAATTTAATGCTTACAGATTTACCGAAATTTACAATCAATAGTCGTTATTTATAACATATAATGAATCAAAAAAGCTTGTTTATACATTTATTTTCAATTCAAATTTTAGAAAGAAAAAGAAAGAAAAAAATGTAATTTAATATTATAAATTGATCATTTTAAGCACACTGTGCAAATATAGAAATATACGTATCACTTTTTCAAATCAAAATATTATAGCGGTACAATTTTACTGAGTTTTATCTATTGTTAGATAAATTTTAATAAATTTTGAACTTTGTCACTTATATATAAAGTATAAATGAAATGGAAAACAACATTAAATTTCTTTTTATATATATGACATCGGAATAAAATAGATTCAACGAAATTATATCTTAGCATTAATCTTTCAAAAATGAATGAGCATAATTATTATCATGATGCGTTTCATATTTAACAATAAATATAAAACTTAGTGGAATTATATTGCTATTAATATCTTAACTTTCTTGAAGAATTGTAGTATAGAATTTTAAGTAATTATATACTTTTATATTTACAAAATGTTTAAATGATTTACAAATTATAATTTATATTATACTGTTTAAAGCAATTTAACACATAATTTAGCACTGCGATTTATGATGAACTTGCACCATATTTATTTTCGATACTGATTTTATCGTCAACACCACAATTAAACTGTGACGTAGTTATGTAGTTCCCAAATCATTAATAGATGTACTGGCGCTAGTGTATGAGCAATTTTGATGGTTCTATGTAAAACGTCGGGATGGCCTCTCTGGCTTTCTCAAGTTTCTCTCTGATCTCAGCGACCGAAGCGCCCGTCGCGCGTACTGAGCTCGTGAGGTAAAGAAGTCGTTTAAACCGTTCATGATTTGACACGGCAAGATAGTGGGTGCAGCCTCGATTAAATCGTTTTGCGCTCAGATTGCTGACCAGGAATATATCATACTGCAAGGTACGGATTGCCGCACGGTGCTGTCCGTGCACCTCGTGGAAGACGTCTCTGCTTATTCCAAGGGGGGGCACATAACCCCCCTCGGTTCCCCAGTAAACTTATTTAACAAATAACGAGTTCTGCTGCCCCGCGTCGTTCTCCCACGGTGTTCTCGCACGCGTGTTCACTCGTGTTCTCGCGCCGGTCCGCGTTTCATCCTTGCGCAACGTCCACTGTGATGAACTGTTGTTGTTTACTCGCGATCCATAACCTGTCTTGCCTGCAATAGTGACTGAGGATCCAGTGCTAGCTGTTATTATTAATGATACGTAGTCCCCATACGATACAGATGACATTTCAAGTTTCTCTTGGTCACTAACAGTTTGCAGGCATTACGTAAGAGGTTGTTTCACTGATTATTCACAAATTTCCAGTGATATGAAGAAGGAAAGACCGTGACAGAAGGAATTTGAAGACAAGCATAGCCCCGGTGAATGCAGGAATATGCCTTCAGCTACCGGTGTGTACAAGCACGATGTACATTTGATCTCTATTTGCAACGTAAAGAAAATGTAGTAATATATGATCTTTGCGGTGATACTGGATAACGCTTTATAGATTAAAGAGTTACGTATACTGGATCAGGAACATTAAAAGTGAAATCTTTATATATTCAATTGATAATTGAAAGACATACGCATTACAGGAATATGGAAGCAAAGTAGATAAAGGACGAGTTTCGAGTGGATGAAAAGATAGATGTAATAAAGGAAATAGAAGTCTCATATGACATTGTGTTAGTATGTGAAACTATTGAAAAACATGTATTTGTCAGTACCAGAGAAGATGTGATTTTTTTGCAAAATTTGTGAAGAACATATATTTGTTTGAAGCTGCAGTTCAAACAATCAATTTAACGTTAAAAAAAATTTATCGTTAATTGATTGAAAATTATGTAATTATATTACGAATAAAGAAGTCATTTTTGGAGGATGTGCATTTATAATTCTGTATAAATATGAATATTGTATGAATATTTAATTCTATTTCAAAGAGATTTTTGTTATAAAAATTTCACTTTTATGTTCCTGATACTCAAGTCTTATGATAGCAGTCTATAAAATTAAATATATATATTTCATATATTTTGTCAAATATTACACTAACAACAAATTAATTAAGGAATGAAAAGAGAAGCATAGAATATTTTTATTATTTCTATATATCTAATATTTAATGATATTATTTTGTTGTGAAATGAATTTTGTTATGAATGAACTTTTAGGTGGGACCAACCAAATAGGGCAGCAAAAGGGAGGAGGGAATATGCCCAGTAATGAAGAATGTGGAATCAGAGATGTATGGGGACATAATCTAGAAGAGGAGTTTCGTACAATTCGTCAAGTCGTACAACAATATCAGTATATCGCAATGGATACAGAATTTCCAGGTGTTGTAGCTAGGCCTATTGGTAAGAATGCATATTTTTGTATTCCATATAAAATAAAAATTCCATAATGGAATATGTTACTTTCGGAAGCACGTGCAAATTACAAGTTTTTTATTTGGAACAGGAGAATTCAGAACCAATGCCGACTATCAATACCAGCTCTTACGTTGCAATGTAGATCTTCTACGAATAATTCAACTTGGTCTCACATTCCTTGACGAATCGGGGAATACGCCGGGCGGTAGCTATACAACATGGCAATTTAATTTTAAATTCAACTTACAGTAAGTGTATGTTATTAACATTAACCTAATTCTTAATTTAAGATAATTCAAAGTTTTTAAATTTTTTAAAAAATAATTCCGGTAATAAGGTGTGTATTTTATTGTTACTAGTGAAGACATGTATGCACAGGATAGTATAGATATGCTACAAAATAGTGGTATACAGTTCAAAAAACATGAAGAGGAGGGCATTGATCCTTTAGAATTTGCTGAGCTATTAATGACATCAGGAATTGTTCTTGTTGATGACATAAAATGGCTATCCTTTCATTCTGGCTATGACTTTGGTTACTTACTGAAACTCCTGACGGATCAAAAATTGCCACAGGAAGAAAGTGAATTTTTCGAGCTTCTTAGGATATACTTTCCGACGATATATGATGTAAAAGTGAGTTGTTTTGTTAAAAAATAAATAAATAAAATTAATTAAGAATAAACAAAATATAAAAAATACGTTTTATTTTTATATTACATAGTACTTAATGAAATCGTGCAAGAACTTGAAAGGCGGTTTACAAGAAGTAGCAGAACAGTTGGAAATTCAAAGAGTAGGTCCTCAGCATCAAGCAGGTTCTGATTCCCTTCTTACTGGAATGGTCTTTTTTAAGATGCGAGAAGTAAGTAAAATTAAATTGCTAATACAGTATAAACTTTAATAATAAACTTTAATAATAAATTTTAATAGAAACAGCTAAATTAAATTACTAAATTTAATTTAATAATATATAATTTGTCAAATAAAATTATAAAAATAATATGTACGTAATAATATTACGTTCTTAGATTGCGAGTTCTTAGTATGTGAGTCAAAATCAGGATATAAGATGTCTTTAAAACGTCTTATGTCTCGATTTTGGTCATATCTAGGTTTATATACGTAAAGTTCTAATTTGTTTCTGACTTTTATTTTAGATGTTTTTCGAAGATAATATTGATGATGCAAAATATTGTGGACATCTCTATGGTTTGGGAACATCATTTGTCATGAACGGATCTGGCGGATATATGGACAGTAATGGAGATAATGCCTCAACGTCGTAATGTTAAAGAAAGAATCAACCGTAACAGAGAGATTATTTCATTACAAATAAAATGTTATAAAAAAGTCTTTTCACTTAATGATGAAGTGTGGTTCATATCCGCAATATTATATTGACATCATTGCTGTAGGTTCCATTCGCGAAAAACAATTTAGACGTGTCTCTTTAAGATCTCTCTCTTTTTTTTTAATTTTTTTTGAATTCTTTCTGTGACTTTTATAGATTTCTTCTGTGATACGTACCATCAATTGAAAAGATTTACAACAGCATAAAAAATGTAATATAATTTTTTGTAAACATTTGGACAATATTGATATAAGATACCGTCGCAGTACAAAAATTCCATAATTTCCCCTACTTTTAAGATCCTTGCCGTATACATATTTAACTACTTGAATGATGCATAAAAAAAGCGAGAAAGTTGCTTAACATACCCAAACCAAACATAATTTACAGCTAAACGTATTAGTAATGTTTGATGTGTTCGACGTTTACAGAAATATTTCGTAACCGATTTTTTTGCAACTTGTTACAAACATTAAGCAGATATACATCTCATTATCGTATATGAATAATACGATTAATAATGAAAAGATGTGTTTCTCTCTCTTGTTGTAAAAAAATATTTAATCGTTGAATATGAACTCGTCGAACATTATTGATGCACCCTATACACAAGCAGACGTATCTATTACTGTTAATATGTATATTTATTCTATGATGCATTTGTAGCGCGATACATTTTAAACGCGAAAAATTCGTATTATATATTTTAAAAAACTGCAATGGAGGAAAGTACACCGTTTTTAGGCTGTCCGCGATTTTAAGTTGAATATATAAAATATATTAATATAAGAGCATCATACATTTTTATTATGCATATAACGGATACCGTAAGTGATGCGTTAATGTAAAAAAAGTAATACGACTTTAAAGATGAAGTAGCCTTCATATATAATATTTGCTTATATACTGCACGTGTTTTATTGTAAAACCTGTCGTCCTCAAGAATGCAAGAAAGAATAAAAAGATTTTAGTACATTTTCGAACTAATCGTACTAAAAATATCTGCTTTGTAAATATGACAGTTGCAAAAATCGAATAAATAATTTGCCTTTAAAATGATGAATTTTAATCTATTTACGACAGCAAATTGTAAACAACAATCGTTTTATCGACGAAATATGTTTTCTCGTAAGTGGAAACGCCCTTCTTGTAAGTAGAACGTACAGGTCCTTACTTTCCCGTTCATTCTACGCACCCATCTGTAGTAAAGAGATAATGTTATCATATTAGAACCGATGATATCAGTACCTGTTATCGCGACCTGTTACTTGAATCCGAGTATTCAGTCTCGTTGTGCGTATTAAAGTAATTAGTCGGTACACCACCGCGCTTTACGAAAATGCGACCTCGAGCGTCGTGGAAAGAGCTCGATTGCATTTTCGCATTATTAAAATGGATCCTTCTTCTCGCCTGTCTTCTCTCATTAACACCACGTAGCATTATTGCGCAAAATGAAAATGAGACGTTCGAAAGTGCATTTGGATTGAATTTACCCGAATCGAATGAAAATCTAATTGCGAAAGAGAACATCGATTTGCCACCGCAAACGAAGGAGGTTCCTTTGGAGGTCGAAGATCTAGCTGTGGAGGAGAAAGAGTTAACTCCTGTTGAAAAGAAAGACGACGTAGAAAGTTCGGTGCAAGTTTTGACGGAAGTTGAAAATGCTTTTGCAGCAAAAGGCGAGTCCGCAGTGGATTCGCCCACCGTTCAAATAGCTTCCGGTAGAATAGCGAACGAAAAGAATGGAAAATATGTAAGATACGGTAAGTAATCCGTTATCAGTGGGCGTGACCATCGTTTCGCAATCAATAATATTAAGCAACAATAGTTGCTTAATTGCTTGCTGAATTCATTTTCTATCAATTTCTCTTTTGAAACGATTGCATTTTTCTGAATTGCTCTATTTCTGAAACGGTCATTTAAAATAATCTGACACGAATCTCAACATTCTCAAGTTCCTGTGTACTTTTTACCTCGCGCACTATAAAAGAAAATTCATATCGTTGCTTATCACACGGTGTATTTATCAGTTACTCACTTTAATGTGAATTGAGGATGATTCATTGGATGAGACGAGTCATTTTGATAAATCATAAACTCATATGGAATAATGATTTAATTAAAGATTGGTTTTTAGTCAAACGTTTTGATTATTTACATTTATTCTTAATATTGCAATGATATTGCATACATGTGATTAAGAATGAAATTCTTGTTCGAATAAAAATATATAAAATATTTACAATTGTTGAATAAATATTGTTTAATATTATGCAATAAATGATCGATCCCCTTTTTCGATGCATACTTACAGATTCAGATTCACCTGACGCTAATAGGTACGCGCCTCGTCCGGATGATAATCCACCGTATTATGAAATACCAAAAGATAGATTGGAAAAAATTCGATCTGAATTCATGTACTGGTATTTTGATAAAGGTGGTGTTGATGATATGGGCGATTACCAATCAGCTCTGCAGGCGACAAATCTGCAGATCCATAAAAACTTGAATTTCCAGTTACCTTTCTTCGGCTTTAGATACAACTATACAAGAGTACGAGACCATTTTTATAATTATTTATATAATTTCTAATATCATAAATACTTAATATTTACATACGTTAATTTAAAATCTGAATTTATCAATCGAATATCCGAACGTCGATATCCTTTGTAAAAATAAAATTGAAACGTAAGTCAAATATTAGAGGATAGTGACAGAAGCGTAATCGAAGTTTCTAAAAAAATGTTTTTTTGACGTTTTCTTTTATGTTTCATTGTCTTAATTTTTCTAAAAGCTTCGTTTATGCTTTTTTAAAAACTCTTCCCTTTTATTTACGTTTCGGCTTTATTTTTGCCGAATGTTCGTCATCCACACACATTTATTAAAAAAGAGATAAAATAAAAATTTGTTTTCTGTTGAATATAATGTTAAATGAAATGTAACGTTTTAGTTAACTGTCAATGGGTACTTGGAGTTTAGTGATCCACCAGAGTATCTTACATACCCTCTGGTTTTTCCCGTTAAAGATTGGCCTAAAAAGAATGACCCTGCTTTTATCGGCATTTTCTTCAGTAAATGTCGCATAGGAATGTTAAGAGAAAATGATATCGATTTTAGGAAACCGGGAGTGTATTTTAGGTATGGATATAAACTTTAAAAATTAGCGTATCATTTTGAAAATTTTTATTATTTTATACATGGATTTCTCAAAAAGCCGAAGAGATTTACGAAAAATGATTTTCAAAAAATAATTGTGCTCTTTAGGCTCGAGAGAGATTTGCAATCGAGAACCGATCAGTTCGGCGTAGAAATGCGAGAGCGTGTCATGTGGGACATCCGTGAGGGTGTTGTTGGCGCTGATTCATTCATACCCAAACACGCTCTTATTGCAACGTGGAAAAATATGTCCTTCACGGGTGGTATCGATCTGTCTCTTCAAACAACTAACACATTTCAGCTAGTTTTGGCTACTGATGAAGTCTTCACTTATGTTATCTTTAATTACCTTAACATTAAATGGACGAGTCATACCGAAGCGGGCGGTGATACAACACAAGGCGAAAATGGAGTCGCTGCATTTGTAAGCAATCGCGGAATAAGGATAAATTTTATATCATATATTTTACTTCAATTTTACGCAATCCAAGTTAATTATCAAGCCAATAAAAATATAAAACATCATAAAGACGTTTGAGACATATACATATCTAAAAAATCTGAAAGACATTATAAAAACGTTTTCTTCTCTTGTGTGTTGTTTGGGAAACTAAAATTCTAGCAGTGCAAAATAAGAACTATTTCGAAAGAATAAAGATCCATTTGATAAAACATAAATTATTTGCAAAACTCATTCATCACAGGTAGGATTTAATGCTGGAAACGGTACTCAAAGCTACGAGTATAAGCCTTATTCTCAGGCAACCACGATCCGTGATTTAACAAGTCGTGGCTGGGCTAATGGTTTTCCAGGACGACATATTTTTAGGATAGATGAAAAAATAATGCTGGGCACCTGTAATAAAGACATTGGTAAAAGAGCAATTGTTTTTAATAATTATTAATTAAAGAATGAATAAATATTTTCATTGTGTGATAATGCACAGCCGGAGCTCATCTGCCGCTGGTTTTCGCTCCGGAATCTGGAAACATGTTAGGAGGTACCGTCGTCAATATCACCGGTCCGTGTTTCAACGAGAGTCAAAAGATCAAGTGCCGTTTCGAAAACGAAGTAGTGATGGGTACAGTAGTAGACAGGAATCGTGCGATTTGCGTACAACCGTTCTTGAAGTACGAAGGTTACATACGTTTTTATATCGCCATCGATAGTGGTACTTACGATTGGAAGGGAAAATATTTCGTCGGTAAGATCTCTCTTCTACATCATAATAATTTTTATATACTCTAAAAAATATGTATATGAATTTCACATTATGTGGTATTTATATAATTCTCACCATATAAACACCAACACGATGTACATTTAACATGGCATTAAATCCATATCATTTATGTTGGTGTTATATATAAATATATGGATACGAATTTTTAAATCATGAATTACTTTAAATATATAATTTACCATATTGATATAAATATCAACAGTGAAAATTATATTTAAGATTTATGTTGTTAAATACACACTCCATATTTTTTTGAAATGTGTATACGTTTCTTCGACTATATTAATCATATGTAATAGAGAAGTAATAGTGTTTCTATTATCTTTAATAAGATAGCGTATAACTTTCATTCATAGAAACTCCAGCAACGGCAACGGAGAGGATTTTCTTTACTGATAAGGAGGCTGTTCACTTGAAGAACCCGGAAGAAATAAAAATCACATGGAACGCGTATAATTTAACTACCAATTTCGGAGCAGGAATACAGATATCCTTATGGGGATACAGAGAGACCAAGACCACACCCGAATTTGAATACATAACGGTTTTAGAGGTTTGTCCAAGACAATCTGAAACGGTGAAAAGATGAAATAGCGGTAAAATTATTATATACATTTCAGAGATCGCATACCAATATTGGTAACTATGTCATCAAACCAGCCAAATACAGAGACGAGTACAATCCATATCATATGGACATGGTGTTTGGCTTTATTCAAATCAACTTGACCGAACCGCACTTATACTCCGGACTATCGATAACACCGTAGGTTTATTAAGATAAAATATTTATATTCTGATAGTTTGTTTAAGATCGCGTTTAAAGATTTTAATCTTACATAGGAGTTTATGGAGCAGGCCGATTCCGCTCGGTTGGTATTTCGCTCCTCAATGGGAACGGCAATATGGGTCACGATGGGCTGCGAAAATCTGTGACAAATGGATTATGCATGATCGATATCTTAAAAACTTTGCCGCCGAAGTGGCGCTTTGCCCTTGCATCCTAGATCATGCTTTGTACGACAAAGGTCGCTTTCTTCCGGATTACAATTGTGACAAAGACTCAAATATAGATTGCTATTATAATCAACGTGCGACTCACTGTGTGAGAACAGGTGCGCCCAAGTAAGTAAAGCCCTTCCGTTTGGGAGGGACACTCTATTTCTTACACACGCATATTTCATACATATATTGTTGCGATAAAAGTGACACATCTTAAGCAACTTTTCAATAAAGCATTTTTTAAATTCTGATTTAGAACATTTTAATTAGGATAGAGTAAATATGCAATTTTTCTAATTTTACTTTCTTTCCTGTATACTTTCAATTATAATGTATTCCTGATAAAACTATGAGTTCTTAAAATTCGAGTACTGCTAGTTTAACGCAAATTCCTTATCAAAGTAATAAGAGATCATAATAAGGGATGAAACACTTTTTCATATAAGTGAATGAGTTACATATTGTTTTTATACAAAAATATATTAGTCTTAATAAATCGATTTCTTTGAAAAATGTTAATATTTTATGTTATTTTTATTAACGATATGGCAACTAATATTGATATCTCGAATAAAAGCATTTACTTATAAATCACAATAAAGTACTACTTACTATACAACAGCTTAACATATAAATTCTTGATGCACTGCTTACTCCTACTATTTTAGTTTGGACGGTTCGGAGCAACAATGTTGTTACGATCAAAACGGTTTTCTCATGCTGTCTTATGATCAGCAATGGGGATCGCGACCGCATCGATCTCACAATTTGGGCTTCTTCCCGTGGAATGAGGCTAACAAGGTCCCGACTCTCTCGCAATGGTGGCACGATGTAGTGCCTATGTATGCGTGTTGTCTCTGGCAGGAAGAACAGGCTGTCGGTTGCGAGACGTTCCGATTTGAACGGAGACCGTCGCAGGATTGCATTGCCTATCAATCGCCGGGGGTGTCAGCGATATTCGGTGATCCTCACTTCGTCACGTTTGACGGTGTGGAATATACCTTTAATGGTAAAGGCGAGTTCGTTCTGCTACGAGTGAATGATGTCAGAGATAAACTCGACGTACAAGGTAGATTTGAGCAAATGCCGAAAAATATCTATGGTGACGTAATGGCAACGCATCTTACTTCGGTAGTAGGTAAGTTTCTGCTGTTCTACTACATGAAAATTTTCTGACGTTCTGTTAGCAACTTTCCAGGTTCAAATTGCTTTCTTAATCCTTTGAAACTAACAGTGAATCTATTTGACCTCATTCTTTGTATTATATCTGCAATTTAAATTATTGTTAATAAAATAAACATACACACTGCAATGTTATAAAATCATAAATTATATTATTAAAATAAATTTAGTATTTATACACACGCACACAAGTTATATTATTTTAATTTCTTAAAATTAATTAATGTTGTTTAGCATATAATTAATTAATTGGATCTCACAGACTCAGCGTAATCAATAACTAATGTGTCGTTATTAATGTTGATCATCTTTATCTCATCATCTTTAGAGGATTAAAGTGATCTTTCGGCCTTTGTCTAATATTAATACCGCTATTACATTAATAATAATAATGTATGTAATAATGTGATGATAATTAATATATCTTGCAGTGAGAGGTAATAATTCCGCTACCATCGAAGTTCGTTTGAGACCCAAGCATGCGCAATGGCGATATCGGCTTGATGTCTTCGCAGATGGTCAAAGAATATACTTCGACAGACCAGCCTTAAAATTCCAACATTTCCCCGGGGCTGTCGTTTACACTCCCACGTATATTTTGAATCAGAGCGAGGTTATTATTATGCTCGATACTGGTGCTGGTGTAGAAGTCATTGAGAACGAAGGATTCTTATGCGCTCGAACATATCTACCATGGACATATGTGGTAAGAAGAGAATGATTTTTTTCTCTTACATAAGGATTGAAATTAATTCTACATATAAATATACAGTAAAAAAACGGTGATAGTTTAGGGCCAAAATGTGGAAACGTATGAAATCGGTCAATCTTTATAGATTTAGACGTGCTGAACTCGAATATAAAGTTTGAAATTCTCCAAAGTCCGGGGAACTTTGTGAAAATGCCATTTTTTTCTGCAAAAAAAATTGCATTTTCACAAAATTCTCCAGACTTTGGAGAATTTTAAGCTTTACTTTGCAGCAATATATTATATTTCCCGATGAACAAATAGTAACTGAATAAGAAACCTCTTTTTCTATTATAATGATCTCAAAAATTGCAATTTTTTTGCAATGTAAAAATCAATGTTACACGGCAATAACATGAACAAAACAAAGATAAATGTCCGTACCTACTGCATGGTCATGGAATGCGTTTCTGCTTTTTCATCATCAGCATTAGTTTTACCTAAAATACACTGCGTGGTAATTACTGAGTATCTCTTACAAGAAAAGGGACCCGACTATCTCCCCCTAATCTTAATGAGCTTTTAATATTATTCTCCAGATAAAAGTAACACGTATTTTTGTATATGTGCCCGTTTTCACTTTTAAGGGTAAAATACAGGATAAAATATCGGTTTTTCTCTTTTTAAATAAATATCGTCAAAACTATAAGAGATAAGAAAAAAATGTTTGAAATGAAAGTAGCATGGTTTCCAAAATATTTTATAATAAAAAAAAGAAAAAAATTTTTTGACTTTTTTATTATATTATTATATAATTATATATATTACATTATTAAATAAAAACTATTAAAAAAATTTTTTTTTTGTTATATAATATATATAATATTTTTTATTTTATTACGAACATTCATCTTTGTTTTGTTTATGTTATTGTCGTGTAACATTGACTTTTACATTGCAAAAAAATTGCAATTTTTAAGAGTATAACAGAAAAAGAGATTTCTTGTTTAGTTATTATTTGTTCATCGGGAAATATAATATTTTGCTGCAAAGTAAAGCTTAAAGTTCTCCAAAGTCTGGGGAATTTTGTGAAAAGCAATTTTTCTGCAAAAAGAAAAATTGCATTTTCACAAAGTTCCTTTGGAGAAATGGACTTTGAAGAATTATAAATTTATATTCGAGTTCAATATGTCCAATTCAATAAAAATTGACCGATTTTATACGTTTCTATCATAGGCAAATTTTGGCCCTAAATTGCCATTGTTTTTTACATAAAGTATAAGTACCAAAAAATCTGTTTTTTTAAACTGAACTTCTTATATAGTATTATATATTTATTTTTTTCTTTTTTTCACTAACGTAGAGAGAAAAAGAAGAAAGATAAACTTTGCAAGAATTCTTCAAAAAAGAATAGGCCTATTATTTACTACAAATCTATGTTTATTAAATATTTTTTCATTGTAGAATAAAACCAGAGGACTTTTCGGTATTTGGAATTTCGATCCTCTAGACGATTTGACAAATCCTTTGGGATATCAAGTCCCAATCAATAGTGTAAATCATTCAGAAGCTATTCATGCAGATTTCGCAATACAGTGGATGTTAGAAGACAAAGAGAACAAAGTGTTAGGAGCGGCTTTATTTCACAGGGAGTTTGGTAGAACGGCGAGCTATTATGCTAATCGCACATTCAAGCCGGAATTTCGAAAATATCCATCAGAAATACTCCCAGTGAATAGAACGTACGATATTAACCGCGCGATTGATCTTTGCGGCGATTCGTATCAGTGTCAATATGATTATGTTATGACGTTGAATCGAGATTTAGCACATTTTACTCGAAATTATTACGACACCTATACTCAAATCCGAGCGTTGAACAATAAAGAAAGTAAGTAAACAATTCACAACTTTAAGTATTACTATTTCTAAACTTAAATTAAATATTTAAACATATTAAAAACTTTCTTTGTCATCCGCTTATATTATATAAGTATATATTTTTCATTTTCAAGTTGTATCCTGTGGTATACTGGAAACACCACGATTCGGACGTAAGAGTAATTTCCTATTTGTCCCTGGAACGAAAGTAAGTTTTGAATGCAACCAAGATTTCATACTAATTGGTGATCAACGTCGAGTGTGCACACCGGAAGGACGATGGAACGTCCCGGAATACGGATATACAGAATGCCTTCGTAAGTATGCTTGCGTTATTATTTAATGCATCAGTTTCTCACTGCAATCTCACCTGCTAAATGATCTTAAACAATTAAAGGTACAAAAATAAGAAATGCAATAAGGTATAAGATAAAGAAAATAATTATTAATGATAGTGCATTTATCAGACTGATGAATTCTCTGAGAGAAAACTCAAATTCTCTTCAATTTGTTAAATTGTAAAAGTTAAATCAAATCTGATAGTAATTAATCAATAAGAATTTGTTTTTGCCGAAGTTAAGTTCATAGAATTGCTAACAAACAATCCTGTTGAATGTTTTGACAATGATTTTTGTAGCTCTCTTTTTTTCCCTTTATTTGATATCTCTTAACGTAATCTCTTTTCCTATTTCCTCCGACGTGATTTTCAAATTAATATATTTCCTTCATTTTTGTACTTCAATTGATACGCTTGTTATAATATAAATATAGGTCAAATCGAGTACGTTCAGCGTACAGCGTGGATCGTAATGGGCATTATTTCCGCCGTGTTAATACCCGTGGTGGCCTGCATCGCCGGTGGCTTTATTTATATGAGAAGGAATCAATCGCGGGGAAGTTCGATGAAATCTTGGCGTTATTCCGAGCGCGATTCTGGTATCGACAATGAATCCACGTTGAAACAGAACGCGCCGTTAAAATCGTACGACGATAGGGCCATTACTCCAATTAGCGACACTAGTACAATTGAGACTAATAGCGGCACTAGAAAGCGCCGTAGTTACGACAGAGTGTACCGCACCCATGAACCCCTACCCAATAGACCGGACATTGACTTCGAGGATAAAGAATGGGACCTGAAGGACCCTATCTCACTCACAGGGTCAGATTCGGGCACGGACTCGATTAGAAAAACAGGAAGTCCTTCGAAAGAGAGCGACGTTTAAATGATATTTGTCTCTTATGTCGTAGAAATGTGCAACCTACTGAAAAAAATTTTCCATTTTTATCAATGTAGATTAATTTTAGTCTCTGTTTAATTTATTCTTTATTTCTAATTCTTGGAACTGAAAAAAAAAATGAAAAATAAGTTAAAGAGAATAAAATTTAAATCTACAGTAGTAGAAAGTATTAGTAGTACGTATAGTTGCAGCAAATGATATATTCTGTTTAGAAATTGTTTTATTTCCACGCATCATTTTGAATCAATATATGTGTGTGTATCAGACCATGACAATACATTGTATATTTTGATTTTAATTTCAAACATACACATCTTGCACGCACACATATAAGAATGTCTGTTGTACACACATGAAAAAGTAATATATATATATATATATATATCCGTAAAAGTTAAAAGCCAAAATTAAACAAGCAAAAATATATGTCAAATTAATTAAAACGTATTTAATGAAATTAAATGAATTAAGAATGTTTCGGTTTAATAAAGCCTTCTTCAACCGTTACAAATGCTCAATCAATCGGCTATAATTAAAACAGACAAAAATTTTTTTCATCTGTATGTTGCATATTTTTACATTATGTTTTATATGAAAATTTTCTTTATTCTATTTTAATTGTATTCGACTGATTAAATGTTCTTTGTAGCTGAAAAGGGCTTTGTTAAGTTGAAAGTTCCGGAAGTTCATTAAATATATATGTTTTATTAATTTGACATCTATTTTTATTCGTTTAATACTAACCTTTTAATTTTATATATTTAATACGAGCTACTTTCACTCTTTATATTAATAAATCTGTAACAACATAATATCTAATATATATTGATCGAAAAATTAAATTGATGCGCGACTGATTAAAATCTAGCATAAAAACAACTATTATAATTTTTTTCTTTTTAGAAGATTATAAGATAGGTAATATTTTCTAAACATATCATTTTCGTCATCGTCATCGTTCGATTTATGTGTAGTTTTATAAATAATAGAGATACTACATATCTGTATACTGTTCTTGCTGTGGAATAGAAATAAAGTATTAACTGCATTTAAAATATACTTATTATCTCACCTATATGTATATGTATAGGAATAATTAGTTAACACAAGAGATTACGTGATTCTAAGCAATGGTTGAATGCAATAGCAACTATTTAATTGTATCACCGATTTATATTTCCAATCGCAATGATAGTATTTATGTATTTTATTATAATTCAATTACACATATTTGTGTTCATACATATTGTAAGAGAATCTTAATAAAATTTTATACACCATTAAATAAATGGGAAATTTCTATTCCACATGCATGCACAGAATGTTTGACCTAAAAAAGCATGATTTACATAACGCAGCATTAGAACAGCATTCGAATGGAATGGAAATTTCTACCAGAGAGTTGGGTTTTTTTTCTGTCACAATATTCTTTGTCTCCTCCTTCTATTACTTGATTATTTTATTTAATGTATTATTACGAAAAATTCATTTAATAATAATAATGATATTTAGAATTGATTTACAATTAGAAATTTATAAATTTTAAAACTTTGTAGCGCGGAATATTTCATGAGATTTTACAGTAAATTAGCTTAAGTATTCTTAAATATGTTACATTTTGAGAATAATCTTCCTCTTTTCTCTTCCTCTAATAGAAAAAAATTATTTAAGTTAAGCATACGAAAATAATAGCATACTGATTGCGTTTATCATTTCCATATATTCTGTTTAAAAATAAAATTTTATCAGTTATCACACACATCTACATAAAAAATTTGTTTTTTCTATGTCAGAAAAACATTATTCTGTTCTATGGCTTTTATTATAAAATTCTACCATATGTGTCCTTTTGATGGCCAGCACAAAATGTAAATTGATTCCATTTAAATTCAAAAATTTTTGCGATTATTTGATTAGCTTCTTCTTATACATTCATGTAGTGATATACATAATGTACGATGTATTTTATTATGCACATCACAGGTCAGCAGGAATATAGCTCTCGTCAAGCGGGTATTACCAGCGGCATAGTGCTGGCTTGCCTGATACCCATTCTGTTGGTAATCATTTGTGTCGGATATCGAGCTCTCAAGAGCCGAAAGCAACAACGGGAAAATGAGGAGGTTTTAGCAAGGTATTGAACCCTGTTCATTGTCAATTCCGAGGTGAATCTTGTATATGATCGCAACTAAACCGTTATGATATTTTTCAGGACGCGGCAAGCAGAACTGCAACGGTTGCGGAAGATCGACGAGGATGAGGAGTCTATCCCTTACAGTCCAAGCAAAATCACGGAAATCAATTAGAGAAAATTTTATATGTCAAATTTTTAGAAATGTAGAACTTTTTTGTACGATATTCATATATCATTTCGCATTATTTACTTGTAATTCACCAATTCCCACTCAGTGAATA